>Ga0335072_10000353_pt1 | contig 94885 bp, 83 predicted proteins | sample Lox_Sample_21_FD_206725 | JGI IMG/M metagenome (GOLD analysis project Ga0335072, IMG submission 206725) | Soil microbial communities from Loxahatchee National Wildlife Refuge, Florida, United States - Lox_Sample_2.1 | ecosystem: Environmental > Terrestrial > Soil > Wetlands | place: USA...
ATGAAGTTATCCAAACAATGGTCGGGTTGTCGAGATCTGAGTTTGTGAAAAACGAGTTTTGGCGCTAAGAGATTAAAGGTCCCTATCGCTCGCCGCAGACGGCGTAATTCACAGGTGCGTTTTTAACCGCCCTTGCTGGGACGCCTGACGATATCCGTGCAGCTAAGTTATTCCCTACTCCGAGAGGTCTGGCTGTTTATCATTCTTATCACACTGTACTAACTTCCTCACTGTGTTCTCAAGCTTCCTTACAGTCCCGACTTCTTCGAACAGTCGCCGGGAGTGCGGCCAAAAGTGTGCGGCAAGCCAATGTGCCTACTGAAATGTCGGAAACAGACCAGAACAATAACAACGAAGATGTCGACGCCATCGAGGAAGAGGAATGGACGGACGATGGCTCTGCTTTGGGAAGCGAATGGCCATCCAGCACGCAATCTTTGTCCTCGACCATGTGAAATTACACCTACGAAAATGGCAGGCGATACCACACCCACCAGGTGCTGATATGCACACCTGGCAACCATCCAAAGCCTATACTCGGCTTTGCATAGCGCAAGTTGCTCAGGTTACTTTCGTCAGCGCCAGGGATCCTAACACGGCGCAAAGATTAGATGCCAAGCATGATTCGGTATCATTTTGACGCTCCGAAAGACCGGATCATCAGTGTTAAGTCCTCCTTTAGCGCAGTTCTCTTGTCGATGATACTAAGGATATGCGCTGAAAGTCTCCCTTGTTCCACTTCGAGAACCGGGCGAAACCTAGGAAGAGGACAGGAATGAATATGGGCACAGGATGCGAAATTGAGCTTCGACGAGGACTCTAGGTAGCGTTCTAAATAAGTCGGTTCCGCTTATATTCTTATTCTTGGAAGAAATATCCACATCTTCCTTATTGTATTCAAAGGCAGAAACCAAAATTGCGGGTGTATATTGGTTATCGTCGAGAGCCGGGACTTCTCAGACGGCGACTTCATCAAAATAGCTGTCTCAGGATCTAGAGTATGCTCGATATTCTACACGGGACTCATCTAGATGTCCCATACCGAAAAACGAGTGCTACTTCCTTCCAACACCGCAATCCCTTAAGCCCCCGATCTCCCTCCGCCCCACCCTCAAGGTTTCCCACGCTCACTTTCACAAATAGCTTAACGGCAACTTAGTTATTCGATCTTCTCAAGTCCAAAGCAAGCCTTGGTGATGCCGCAGATGAGGGCAAAAGCAAATCCTGCACATTCCTCGCACGAGCCACGTCGTCAACAGCGCTGTGAAGCGTTCCAGCAGCCACGTGCGCTTCTCGGCTGTGGAGGCACCCACTATTAATACGAAGCAGCTGAAGTGGACCTCCTCAGGACACCGCTCGAGCACTATTCCTCATTTGCCATAGATATCATGTGTCGGAAGATCCTTGCTCACAACTTCGCCCTCAATGTGCCATTTCCCCCTTCCTTCCTCTTCTGGAAATATTCCTTCACCTTTGCCCTCGCAACCTCAATCACATCCCGGTCCTCCACCGTCGCCGGAACGTTAATCTCCTTCGCATACTCGCCCTGGGTCCCATTTTCAATCAGCTCCCTCAGACACCTTCTCAGCGTCTTGCCCGACCGCGTCTTCGGAATCATGCCCCGGCCCTGAATCATACCACCAAGGGCGGCAATCGGCCCGATCTGTTCTCGGACAAGGTTGTTGATTTCTTTGAATAGTTGCTGTGGGGGATGAGCGGGTAGTGGGTCGTGGCTTGGAGCGCCGGAAGGCGTGATGAATGCGAATGGTAGGTGACCTTTCATGGGGTCTGGAATGCCGACGACGCACGCTTCGGCTACACCTGGATGGGAGAGAATAGCTTGTTCGATGGCCCCTAGTGAGAATGTCAGCACTGCGACATATGAAGGTGTGGCTAACACTTGCCTGTGCTGAACCGATGTGCAGCAACATTGATGATGTCGTCTGATCTAGACATGACATGCACATAACCATCATCGTCAATCATACCTGCATCGCCGGTATCGACCCATTTGCCATTGAACCGTCTCAGATATCCCTTGAAGAACCGCACATCATCATTGAAGAGGGTAGTGAACGCCGTAGGTCCGAGTGGCATCGCCAGTACAATATTACCCATATCACCTTGCTTAACTTCCTTGCCCTCATCGTCGACGATCCTCACGTCAAATCCTGGCATTGGTTTCCCTGCAGATCCAGGTTTGATCTGCAGCGGCTTGTGTTGCTCTGTGCTGGTGTGCTCTTTCCCAATCGCAGGTCGCAATGCCAGGCCAGAAATCGGCGAGCCCGATTCTGACGACCACCAGTTGTCGATGACTCTAGCGTCGGGCGCGGCGTATTTCGTGAGCAGCTTCTGGTACAAGGAAATAATACTCGGCTCGCTTCGTTCGCCTGCCAAGAACAGAGCTCGCCATTGCTTCAGACCTCCACGCTTGCCAATATTCTCGAAGAAGGTGTTTTCTGGGTCTTCTTTCTGTATCGCTCGCAGTGCAGTTGGTGCTGTGAACATTGAGGTGACCTTATGCTCCTCAATCATTCGCCAAAACTGTCCTGCGTCTGGTGTCCCTATGGGTTTCCCTTCGAACAAGACCGTTGTTGCGCCAGCGAGCAGGGGCGCATAGACGATATAAGAATGACCCACCACCCAGCCAATATCAGATGCAGTGAAGAGTACATCTCCTGGTCCTTTGACATCAAAAACATATTTGATCGACAGGTTCAAACCAACAGCATGCCCTGCTGCTTCTCTGAGCACGCCTTTCGGCAAGCCTGTCGTCCCACTCGTATAGATAATGTATATCCCATCTGTGCCCTTCACGGGGACCGCATCCGCTTTTACACCTCTCCTCTTCGCACTCTGCACCAACCTCTGCCAGTTCCTCTGCCCTTCTTCCTTGACCACTGGATCCCACCTCTTCTGGTCTCTCTGCCAAATGATCACCTTTTCTGGCTTGCAACTACTCTTCTTGATCGCCCCCTCCACAAACGGGCGATAATCCAATGGACCCTTCGCGCCCTCGATCGCACAGCTCGCTGTCATGATCACCTTCGGCTTCGCAGCTTCAATCCGTTGTGCTAGACTGGCCGCCGCGAAGCCGCCAAACACAACGGCGTGCATTGCACCCAGCCGAACGGCAGCGAGCATGGCAAAGATCGCCGCAGGTATCATGGGCATGTAGATGAGGACCACATCGCCTTTCTTTATGCCTTCTTCTCTCAGCACGCCCGCCAGTGTCTCCACTTCCTCCAGCACATTGTCGTAGGTGAATCTCTGTTTTGTGCCGCTCACCGGCGAGTCCCAGATGATGGCCACCTTGTCACCATTGCCTGCTTTGACATGTCGGTCAACGCAGTTGTAGGTAGTAGAGATCTCGCCGTCAGGGAACCAAGACCAGTGCTCGTGGGTTGTGCCATCGGAGAGCCTCTTCCGCGAGCGCCGCAGGGCGCTGGAGTAGGGCTTGTGCCAGTCAAGCTGTTTGGCGTGGTGGTCCCAGAAGGCTTCGGGGGAGGTGAGGGAGGCTCGCTGGACGGCATCTTGGACATCATTGTGAGGCATGGTGATGGATGGGGGAGGATTATGTACGACTGTTGCTTTGTCTTCGGCAGTGGCAGGTTGATTAAGGTAGCATTGATGGGCCTGTAGAAGTATGCAAGTAATTGACGAAATGGTCTCATCTAGCTAAACCAGGTGATGGAGCTGTCTTACGCCATTTGCTTTATACTGTGCCTGTCCTCCGCTTACGATTTCATAATCGAAGGAGGCATTGGAATGGAGAGTGACATCAACGGGCGCCTCGGGCTGGTTGAGCCGATGCCGGACCCGGATGAGAGGAGACGATCTTTGGGGGGTGAGGGGGGCAGTCCTCAAAGGGAGCTTCCCCGCATTTCATCGACGACCAATTAGGCGGTACAAAAATCTAAGGAGACCGAACTCACCGGGCCACTGAGCTGCACTGGAGAATATACTACTCAAACCAGCCTCGTCGACGTGTTCCCTGTGCGGTAAGCACATTGAAAGGCGCTGTTACGTTGGTCCTTGCAGGTTGAGCGAGTTCCCATGCCCCGTGTCAGGATTTGACCTCTAAGGCAGTGCGTTGACATTTGGTCGTTTGGTATCATCAAACGTTCTGTCACCGACAGCACTGCTTCTTAGTAATGAAACTTATGTTTGTACGTAGCCCGAGAGGCCACCTGGATAATGGCCATAGATTTATTGCATCTTAAATCATGCCATTGGGTGGAAAGGTTGTCACGCGTCACGGCATTTCATGCTTTCGTTACTCGGATCTATTAAATTTTCTCCGCGTAGACCTTTTGTTCCTCACCGCAACCGATCAGAACAGAGAGCGCCCAAGACAAACCGCAAATCTACCCATCGGGCAATGGTCAGCCACCGTTCAGCTGCATATCCAAAGGTAAGGGAAAGGGGGGTATTGTGCTTTATGACGAGTGTCAGGTGCTGGGGAGTTGGCTGGGCTGCTGCACGTATAAATATCCCGGAAGCGGAGCGAATGAGACAGGCTTGCATTGGAAGCTCACGTTGATCTTCTGAGGAAAGCATCGGTGCACAGCTCATCTACCAGTCATGTTTCAAATCATTAGTCTGGGGAGCATAGCCGTCAATCATCCGCTCCAGTTGTTCAGAATGTCCAGCCCCGCCGATTGAACGGAATGTCCACCCTACCACCAAGTGCTTGAATTGCTTAGTATGCCCCATTCTCCCTCTTGCACTTCTTTGATGCCTCTGTATCCTTGCGTTTAGCTACGTCCGAGTCTTTGGCGTCCTCCTTCAACTTGTCCTTCAGCATTTGTATGACTTTATCTACCAGCCCAGTAGAGGGACTTGATATGGCCCTGACCCCAAATTCCACCACCGCCTTCACGACGGGACTAGTCAAGAATAGCACGGAGCACCAGTCAGGGTCTCCTCGAATTACCAGCTGCCCGATCGTGGTCACGTCTAGCAGTCTGACGGCAGTAACCCACCGTTCAAAGCTCCTTCGCCACAGCTTCTTGCCCATTCTTATTCTCGAAGTGCTTATGACGCCTAGCCATGTGCTTAGAGGGCAGATCCACAAGGGTCCTCAAGTGCCGATCGCAGTCAACGTGGTTGTTTTCTTTCCTCAACAGGGACGTTGTAATACCGGCGGAGATCGAGCATGACAGCGCCAAGATGGCGGTTCTCATTGACATTGAAGGGCCTGCCTCCAAGCAGAGAAGACAGTATTCAAGGGAACCTGGGTAGGCGAAATAAAATTCATTGTGGTCAAACAAGAAACTTGGTCACGTCGTGTGAAGGTAGCCGCAGCTGAGTGGGAGGTGGAGCAAGATGCTAGACTTTGCCTCTTCTTCCTAAAAGTCGTATATACTATAGCAGTTAGCATGTCTAAGGAGAGGTGGCTGGGTATTATGGTACCGGATTGTGCCTGTAGAGGGCGACGAAGGACGACGGTGATGGGCTGTCTGACCGAAGCTTTGGCTTACTCATTGGCACGTTCCGTATCATCAGTGACACCAAATGTCCTGACAGCAGTGCACTGGTAGATTCTGTCTCATAGCTCTTGCGTCAGTGGGCCGAACAACTCTGCATTCCGCTTTTGATGAGCTTCCTTGATCGTTCGACACTCTGCCACGGCTTCAACCGATCTAGCGCCTAGGTTGTTCGGAGGTTACCATCTTTGGTCTTAAGGGGACTGAGCTCATCGTCGTGGATTTCCGAATTGTACTTGAGCCGCCAAGCGCCACACCCAAGCTCTTGATGCGTTGTGAGAACTCTTCCGCTTGTGGGCATATGCAAAACGATGTTGCCTCGTTGTTAAGTGAAGACATATTGACTGATCATAGTGCGCTCCGGGGCATTGATAATGTTGACGACAGATGGAGACCTTGGGAAGAAACCTGGAGGAAATATCACCAGCTTCACGAGTACTCCCGTGTTGTGTTTTTGTGGGTTCCGTTGTCGGGGCACCTCTCAGGCAGGGCTTGAGATGAGCGGTGTTTTCGTAGAAAGTACGAACCCTTCACAAAATGAAGATTGTCCGCGTGGAAACATTCTCCAGCAAACATGAGCATGATCGACTATACCATCACTGATAGCCTTAGATCAGTGCATTATGTCGCTCTGTACAGGGATGACCATTGTCGACAAGGTCCATTCCTAGCAGTCCCTCTCTCTGACATATGCGGCACCTAGCGGTGTCAGTGTGCAGGCCTGCATCCACCCGAGCCACGGAAGTTAATCTGATTTTAAGTAAGTAGGTGATGGTTCATCTTCTAAAAGGATGGGGTAGCCGTGACTGCTGCAAATAAATGCCATGCCTTGTCCCATGTCTCCGAGATTGACCGTTCTGGCTTATGTCCAACATGACACCAGAAAGTCAGAGAGGCCTGAATCCACGGTTTTCGACTGAATGTTGCGCATCGCATGCCACTTTCTGACAAGAGTCTGGGTCGTTGTTGTTCATGAGAGTGGCATGTTGGAAGGGAGGCTCGGATAAGTTGAAATCAATGTGCCAGGGAGAGTCATGCGTTGCAAGTAATTCCCTCGCGTAAGTATCAAGAACTCACTATGGTGGTTAAGCCTCTATCAGACAATGCCATGTTCTAACGGAATGTTCGGAACGAGGGAAGGACACGTCCATCGCAATTGAGTGAAGCTCTGAACAGTCAGTAATCTTAGCGTACTTGAAGAGATGGCTCAATGGTGAGATACGCAATAAACAGCCTGGGAAAAGCATGGGAGTGAGGGTAATATGCGCACCGGTGCGTGCTATGGCCCCCATTAGGCTATTCTGGAATACGAACATATGCGTAATGAGCAAGTCGCGGAAGTCATGATTAGTAGGTCAGGTTCTACGATAAGATCTACGACATTGGGAACTTGCTTAGGCGGTAACCTGCATTGAGTAATGCTAGAACCGACAACGAAGGCCGAAGCTTAGTCGACCTAAATATGTATGGCAAAGCACTTGGTTTAGGCCTGAAGCGTCGCTGAAGGAGCCGCCTCCTTGCCATGGAAAGTGATAGTACGAATTGAGTTTGCGATGAACATTAGAGAAATGTGACAGCTTTTCGTCATGTTACATGCGGCTGAGACATGCCGATCCAAATTACACGAGAGATTAGATCCTAGCTTGGAACCGAGATTTTCTCACCAGAATGCTATCAAAATCTACTACGAAAAGGGTTTATAAGGAAAGCATTTTAAGAGGTTTTCAAAGTTCAATTAACTACCCAAGATAATCTATCTGTCGATAGACATCAATGGAATAGAGTCCCATTATACAAAAGTCAAGTCCTTTCATTGCACACCGAACGAAGATGCCATATGCCGTTGTCGAAACTGACTAGACCAGACCACTACACAACCAAGAATGAAAATTGCAATTTTCACAACCCCTTCCATACATGTTCCCTCTCTCCTCTCCACAAGATGTCATTACATGTCATGCTAAATGTAACTGCTCACAGAAGGTAGGCAGCGACACCAGCAATGGCAGCAAGACCAGCACCGGCTTGAGCAACGACCTGGTTAGCAGCACCAGTGAAGGTGGCATAGGCTGGGGTTGTTGCGTTCCACGCAGCGGGAGCGTAAGTGGATACAGCCGCAGCAGTTGTCGCGGGGTAGACCGTGGCGGCAGTGCTAGTCCAGCCAACCCAGGCAGTAGAGCTGGTGTAGACAGGGGAAGCAGGGGTGGATGAGCTGCTTGAGCTCCACTCACTCCAGACGGTGGACGAACTACTATACAGAAGATACGTTAGCTTCGATGCACAATAAGATCTGTGGGCGGACGCAAGAAGAGCTCGTACCAGGTAGAGCAAGCCACTGAGGTGGAAGTATACACTGGCAGAGAGATAGTGCAGGGGCAGTCGGTGATTGTGAGGGTTGTTGCAGATTCCACGGTGTAGGTATTGGCACCGTGGGTGATAGTAGTAGCAAAGGGGCAAAACGTAGTCAAAGAGGCGACGACAGTAGTTGTGTAGGATACTGACGTTGAAGTAGAGGTTGAGTAGGAAGGATCCCACGAAGACCAGGCAGTCTCTGTATAGCTGGAGCTGGTGGAAGTCGAGACGGGGCTCGCAGTGGTGTAAGTTTCGGTGCCCCAACCGTCTGTATAAGTGGCGCTATAGGTTGACGAGCTGCTGGACGAGGTCGTGGTGGTCGTGTAGCTTGACGACCAATCTCCAGCACCTGGGAGCGCAGCAGCAGAGCCGGCAAGGGCGACAGCGACGACGGTAGTGGAGAACTTCATTTTGCGAGGTGGTTTGAGAGGTTTTGGTTGATTAAGAGAGTGGAAGGCCGAGGCTGCTTAGTTCGATTGAAACGAATGGACGATATTCAGGAATATCTTGTGTGGTAGAGAGCGGATGAGGAGCGAAGAGAAAGCGAGCGCGATGTAGGCTTGATATAAGCAAAGACAAAAGCCTGTGGAAATTGAAGTTGGTCACTAAGGTGGACAAGCAACATTTGGGTCAGGGGAAAGCTCCATAAACACGGACGGCCTAATTAAGCTGTATGCATTGTGATTGGTTAATCTTGGATCCCCCTGGCTCCTTTTCAGCTAGCGGAGGTTTTGGAGCTGGCCGATTGGACTCAGGGGGAGATGAGGCTTCGATGCCCGGGAGACAAGCGTGCAAGCCATCCCAAGTCTATTCGAGTTCGATTGATGCGTGTTTGCAGGCGCCCCAATGTCCAAAAAAGAGCCAGAGGGCCGTAAATTGCATGTTTGCCACCCTAGTCTCCACGCGGGCCCAGGGCGGCTCTCTCACTCCATGGTCAAGGTTACTTCACGATCCTATGGTACTTGTGAGCCAACGGGAGCAAGATCAACAATTCAATTGAGACAAATGTGTGGATACTTATGGACAGCTCGAATTGGCCATGCCGTACGTTAGACCAGTGGGCTGAAGGCTATGTCGCGTTCAGGAAATAGGCAGCAGAAACAAGCGTGTTCTGACCCATGAAAGGAGGAGCGTGTCTGTTACGCGAAGTAGTGTCAAGCTTCTTCTTGTCGCTTACAGTATAATGGCTAAGAGTGAAACAAACAGTCAAGCGAGATCTCCACGGCGTGAAGCGCAACAATGGAACGATGGTTTGGCGGCGTGTGGAGGAAACAAGCTCGGCAAGGTGTGATCGAGGCTTTCTCGGAGATGAAAGGTGCCAACTTGATCCCGCCTAATTCGTCAGCCCCAGGCAGTTTTAGTAGCCACTTGTTCCCGTCACTTCCGTCAGCTAATTTCCCTACTAGCGCCTAAATACAAACAAGCCCGTTTCGCTACCAACAAGAGCCGAAATTGCTCCCCTTTTGGAGCCGACCAAGTTCCGCTAAACAGTTCCACTTCTGCTACTGTACAACATGCTTGATTGGTTACTTCGGTATGACTGGCGAAAGAGACTCATGTTCCTGCCAATATGAATCGTGTAGTGCCACCGCAGTGTTGTGCGTCTTGCCATCGAAAACCGCTTGAACAACGTCTACAGCCCCTCCACATAACTGTATTTCGATTGAGCTCATATCGTGGCATTTACTTTGATACTGCTAAATGCTTGTGGAATGACCAAGTACAAGCTCTGTCTTTCGAGCTTAGTTTTCTCCTCCCTTCGTGGAGCCAGTGGATCTTTTGAATCGTGTCGCGACCATTTTTCGTCGTTCTCAAAGCTCTGATGAGCGTGTCGCAATTAATACTTCCCTATGGTCTGACATGGCTGATGTGGCGGTTGGCTGTAAAGCCGGACATGGGATATTCCATGCCTCATACTTGATGGTGCAACAAAAGAAATGATGCATGTGCCCATCTAAGTATCCTGCCTCCCTCATGGGGGAGGAACGTCCCCTGGAGATTCACCAACCACCACCATAGTAACTGGATAACATTGGACGTTCGTGGAACATCTTGACCGTTGGTCTCTTCTTCTTGCCAACGCTAATTTCCGCTTGGTCGGCTCGCGGTACGGTCATGACTTTCTGCAGCTTATCTACAATTCTGTCGTCGCCGGCCTTTGATGTTGCATAAGTCATGCGTGTTGCGTGAATAACCTCCTCAGATTTGATGCTGGACAATGCTTGCAGGAAGTTGTAGTCAGACTTCTGCAGCTGTTTGCGTCCCGAGAACTGGAAAGCAATCTTCGTCAAGTGGGCGTGGGCACCGATGAGTTTGAGAACGTGATGCAAAACTGGGTCATGGACGAAGCGGCGCTCGTTCTCGTCGAGGTGGGCGGTGGTTGACGGAGCTGCGTCCTGGAAATGGAAAGACACATAACGAATCCTTGAGATGTTCGCAGTGCCAATGGTTTCAAGGAAGCGGCGGGCGTCTTTGAACCCAATCTCCTTCCAAGTCGACTCGAAGAATGTTCCCCGTGTCCCCTGGGACCTCTCGAAGTGAAAGGCATTTTCTCCATACAGCACAGCTCGACCCTCATGATGGACAACCTCGCAGGTACGTAAGAAGGCAGATGAGCGTGCAAAGTTGTCCCTTGAAGCAAAGTCGATTGGAGTTTCTGTGACAAAGACTTGTCGGTAGATGCTGAGAGATATCAGTACGAGGATCAGCAGCTTCAGGAATATTACTTACCGGACTCGAAGCTCGAAAGGAATGTCACAGAAGCCTTTCTTTGACTGTTGACCCAATCCAGCTCTTGCGTCTGCATCTTCGAGCATACGAAGACGCTTGTTGGAATGTACGGGTGTTGCTGAGCGGATCTGACCTGTCTTCTTGTTGATGACAATTCTAGTTGGTGAAGCAGGTCCCTCACTTCCGCCTGATGTTGGCAACGAAGCCGAGCCGATTTCATCAAAGGTGCGTTTGCCCAGAACTATGTCAGACAGATCCAGGTTGATAGTCGTACTACCAGCCGCGGCCGCGGCAGTGACGTGGATCTGCACGATGCCCGGAGTACCAGAGCCAACGGAGGTGACGTATTTACCACGGCTGTCCACGGCAAGTCGACTGGCTCTGGATACTCTCTTCTTCGGCGTGATCGGCCTTTTCACTTCGGTGCAGGCTCCAAGCTCTGGAGAGCTCCGGTCCCTATCATATTCTATGTCGGACATCGTGGGCAGATCTGGGGCGCGTGTGACATTCGTCATGGTGCTCATACGTTTTGGCTTCTTTTTCTTGACCAGTCTCTTCTTCCTCTTCCCATATTCGGAGACATCGGACTCGTCGGTGGTATCGCTGACTTCTGTAGGGTTGAAAGGGTTGCCGAGATCGTCGTCGGAGTCATTCCCGACTTCATGGGTAAATTCCTGCTTCGTTGAGCTATGACGCTTCCGGGTGCTGCCCATGGTGATCGCTAGCGAGGTGAACACCGTCAGAGATCAACGTATGCAGAACGAAGGTGGGCTCTAGATGCTGTAAATGTGTCAACTAGAGGAAGAGTGGATGGAGGCGGATGCTGGACGTCTACCTTGGACCAGATAGCGATGAAGAGACTCTTTGGACGTTGGTTTAAGTGGCTCATCTGGAGTGTTAGGGACAGTGAAAGTGAAGAAAGGGAGGCAAGAGCACATGTGAAATATTTGGTGAAGAAAGGTTCCCCCCAAAGCAACGTGTTGAAGGGGCACAAAGCCGCCTCTTGGCATGATTGCCGGAGGAAGGAAGGAAGCTTCTCTGGTGTTTCCTCAGGTTTCACTCAGATACCTTGCGCAGATGAAGACGAGAATAGCGAGCGCATTTTCTTGAACAAGCTTTCTTCGTGCAGGCGGCCGAGGACGAACTGTGGAGATATTTCCCACAAGCACCGTGGCGAGCACAACCTGCCAGCTCATTGTCACGGGTTCTGAGTAGTGCAAGGCCATTTTGCTCGTGACGCATGGCAAATTTAGATTGACAACAGTCGCAGTCTCGAATTCTTCGTCAGTGTAAGGCAGAAATAACCAACATTTTGTTCCACAAAGCCACGCTATTAACTCCAGCACGTAACTGGAGGAGATTCAAAAAGCTGATTTGTGGCACAAAAGCCCATACTCTTTCAATCGCGAACTTGCAATTACGGTAGAACTATCAGGCCCTCTTTCATGATCTCCCCAGAGTATACGTGGAATCTGTCCGATCATCCAAAAAATTGGACCAACCTCCGCATCGACCTGAGATTCATCTCGAGTGACAACCACTGTGGGGCAAGGAAGGAAGCGTCGATGACAGGCCTGTCGAGAGCCGAGACGATGTCCGGTCTTTCTAAGAAGCTATCATGAATTGTGGAGGGATACATGATCCGGCCAGCATGAAAGACTAACAACCATTTCCAATCAGAATCTTCACATTGCCCTTGGAAGGTGGTGAGTGGGCCCAGGACATGTCAACCTCACCCGCACCAGCTAGATGACTCTAGTGAGCTAGTGTTACAGTAGATCATGAGGCACTCTTCATCTTGGATTTAGTTGTTGAAGAAGTGGAAATTTTGTCAACTGTCAACGAACGAGAAGATTCTGATCGCAATACCTGCCTAATTGGGATGCGCGAGCGAAAGCTTGGAGCAAAGAGCATCATCAAAATCATCATTCGGTGCCGACAGATGATCTCAATTGTACACCAAATTATATTCGTACCACATGCAATGTACTTTGGTTCTCTCTTCAATCTATCTTGACTCTCGACATAGATACTTACCGATGCTTGGTCTATGAGTCTCCCTTGAAGCCTTTCTTCAAGCTGTCTTGGGTGGTCCTGCTTCCTAAATTTTCCACTTCTGATGCAATCTCAGAGCTGTAATCTCTACTGAACCAGTGGCCTGTGGGCTCGTTCGGACTACAGTTCTCCACTCCAGACAGCTGCCATGGCTCATAAACAGTGCCTGCGAAAAGCATGGAGGCTACGGTGGCTTGGCTCGAATGCTCATCTCGGCGGGCCAGGATGGCAATCAAGTACCGGTCTGATAAGGTGGTTGTCCTCAACGAGGAGCTTAGCATCTCCACAAAGCGAGGCTCAGCACAAAGTAAGTGACGTTGCCCAAGTTGTAATAGACCCATACTCATGCTGTGAAAGTTGCTTAGCGCTCATCTTCAAGAAGCGGATCCGATGATATATGAGATCCTCCAAAAGGTCAGTCCCAAATTTGGTATCATTTCTAATCTGGATTCGTCTGACCAATGGCCAGGAAAAACGACGGCAGAAGCATTTCATAAATCTCATACCATCGGAGAATTTCACATCTCAGGCCGTCCTTGATGCGTTAGGTAGCATTATGCAAAGTAGGTCTTTGTAATGTGCGGTCCGCGTGTCTAGGCACCTACTAACAGACAGTCAGACAAGTACTCCGAAGGCTATCCTGGAGCTAGATATTATGGTGGCAATGAACATATCGACGAAGCGGAGAGATTGTGTCAGCAGCGAGCACTCCAGACATTCCGATTGAGTCCGCAGGAATGGGGTGTCAATGTGCAAGGTAAGCCTTGCCTATTCACAGCTCCCTTCTCGCGCTGAACCATCTAGCACTCTCTGGCTCGCCCGCCAATCTGTACGCATACTCAGCCCTTCTCAATTCGCACGACAGAATTATGGGTCTTGATCTTCCACACGGTGGCCACCTTTCCCACGGCTATCAAACTCCGACCAAGAAGATCTCCATGATCTCCAAATACTTTGAAACCCTACCATACCGTCTGGACGAGTCAACTGGCCTCATCGACTACAACAAACTGCATGAGCTTGCAATGCTATATCGACCAAAGATCATCGTAGCCGGAGCCTCTGCCTACAGCCGCCTGATTGATTACGAACGCATGCGTGCGATTGCAGAAGAAAGCGGCGCCTACCTTCTGAGTGACATGGCGCATATCTCAGGCCTCGTAGCTGCTGGCGTCATACCGTCACCCTTTGAGCACTCCGACATTGTAACCACCACCACTCACAAGTCCCTCCGTGGCCCTAGGGGAGCTATGATCTTCTTCCGTAAAGGTATCCGACGTAAGGACAAAAAGGGCAACCCAGAGTCGTATGATCTTGAAGGCCCAATCAATGCCTCCGTCTTCCCAGGCCATCAGGGAGGCCCCCACAATCATACAATCACGGCTCTTGCTGTGGCCTTACACCAGGCCCAATCTAAGGAGTTCAAAGACTACCAACAGACAGTCCTATCGAATGCAAAGGCTCTGGCGGAACGACTTGGAAATTCTGCATATACTGGTGGCCTTGGCTATAATATCGTCTCCGGCGGAACGGATAACCATCTGGTGCTCGTTGACCTGAAATCCAAAGGCGTTGATGGTGCACGTGTTGAGCGTGTCCTTGAACTCTGCGGCGTTGCAAGCAATAAGAACACTGTGCCAGGTGACAAATCCGCCATGAAGCCTGGTGGCCTCAGGATGGGCTCACCTGCCATGACGACGCGAGGATTTCAGCCAGCTGATTTCACTCGTGTGGCAGAGATTGTCGACAGGGCTGTCACCATCACACTAAAAGTTGACAAAGCTGCAAAGTCAGACGCAGAGTCCAAGGGCGTCAAGGCACCAGGGAGTGTCAAAGCGTTCTTGAACTATCTGAAGGAAGGCGAGGATGTTCCTGAAATTTTGCTTTTGAAGACAGAGGTGGAGGAGTGGGTCGGCACATTCGAAGAGCCATGGAATAAGGATACCTCAGCGCATTGATGAGGAGGACATTTGGAAGTTGTAAAGGCACGGTTGTAATGTAACTTGGTGATCGTAGTATTCCTGGCGATCGGTGAGACTGCTGGTCTGTGATTGCTGTATTCGATCGCGGTATTGGGCCTTTTCATCTCTTTGCAAGACGAACCTATTTTGCGTGCATGAAGCAACCAGCAGGACTGTCAAGTACTGCCGACAGCTTTTCTATAGTCTCGGGAAGTCAGTGATATTGAAATGAATGGCAACAATCCATATAAATCTAATCTTACTTGGTTGATTGTCTGCTCTTTTCGCTGGGAGCATGCGGTTGGTCTCCCTGCAGGACTCGCGGCTAATGTGAGTCGAGAAACAGCTAAGGCTCTCCCCCCGGTTCACCCCGGTAGAGTAAAATTTTAGGTCTGAATGCACCTTGCCGGCGCTACACTTGCATTGTCTAGGGGGTGACGGGTGCTCTGCATGACATCCACCGTGGATCTAGCTATGCATAAGAGGCGTGTCAACCGGTGTGCTATCTAGCATGACTTGACCTAAGAAAACGACTCATCTGTCTCTGCACGTACACAGACTTTTGCAAATGGACATTATCTGAAAGTCGTGAGATGTTGCCAGCCTGTGTTAAGACTTGTATACAGTATAGTAAAGCAATATGTTTGGCGCATGGGCGGTGAACGGTATGTGGTGTTTTCTTCCACGACTCGCTCTTTTGGGCGGCTGCTTCGTGTCGATCTCATCTGTCAACCTATGTTTCTGAAATAATTGAATGTCAGCCGATCCATCTGGCAAACGGTGTTTCACGAATAGTAATCACGAACCGTGGTTTCTTTCTTTTCCCGGAGCTATTTGCTCATGCATCTCCCTTCGTTTATTCCTTTCCCAAAGACACAACAATTCCCTATGATGGAAAAGCCATGGCGCGCATTCAGGCGCGAAGAAGAATTGGAATACGGAGCTCTGCATATATATGCCTGTACGATTCTCCAATGTCATTCTCATTAAGCGCTTTCAGTCAGAGCGGTTGCATTTGCCCCCACCAATCGCTGACCAGATCGGGCAGCTGCCAATCTAGAGGAGCTCACAGAGAAAGAGCGGAACCCACCGAAAGAGCCAACACCGATCAACTTGCCGTCAACATCTTACTCACCCATTTCGCCATCGCAGCCCCTTACGCCCTCGAAATTCCAGACACTCGCCAAACTCCTCGCTTCCATCCGGCAGCCCCGAGACGTCACCACCGACCTGCTTGAAGTGCTGAACATTCACCTAACTCCCGGCATCAGCTTCACAGATCTGCTTCCTGACCAAGTTCCCTTCGACACGTCGAAGTCGTTCATTCCAAATGAACGGATCAGCCCCGCTGAACGCATGAACCAAATGATCGTGGAGCTTGGCTATGACAACGACCGTGCATTGAAGGCACTTTTTCGTTCTGGCAAGGCGGACGATTCGGAGAAAGTTAAGATCACGCACGCACGGCGTTTCTGGACCGGCCTCGAGCGCATGAGCCAGTACTGGGATACGAGCTTAGATGATTATTACGAAATTCCGGAACGATCGTCAGGTACGATTCCAAGAACTGATGCGCGACCGGCTTCGATGACTGATGAGTGTGTAGAGGGTGACAACTTGATGTTGACGGCAAATTACGGTGGCCCGGATTTGGGTAAGGTCGAGGAGAAGAAGGAAGACCTCCCGCCATTGAAGCGTGTCTACAAAGGCCGCAGGACTGGTACAGGTCGGGAAATGCCGGAGGACTTCCGCGACGAGGTGCTGAAGGGGTTCGTGGAACCCGCGGCGTGGGCATACGGATGCCAGGTCGTGAAGCCGCTGACGCAGCCGCGGTTGGCGATCGGGACGATGTTGATTCCCGTCAAGCACAACCTAGTGGTAGGAAGGAGCCCGAAGGAGAGAGCAGCTGCGCGGAGAGGATTGCTGGAGGGGCCTGTCTTGGCGATTCTAGGGAGGAATACTCTGGGGTACTTGATGGATGCACCATGGCCGGAGCTGGAGGGGAGCAAGGCAGAAGTGTATGATTTGTTAAGGGAGGTGAGCGCTATGTTAAGACTTGCGCAGGAACGAGCGAGAGAAGGGAAGAAAGAGGTCAGACCTGGAGCTGGGAAGTGGTGGACCACGAAGCCGAGGTGGGGTGGTGGAAGTGGTGGACCGATGGGGTGGGAGGATAAGTTGCAGAAAGAGTACTACTTGGAGGGAGGGAGAGTAAAATGCGAGAAGGCAAGGAAGAGGCCATTGACTGAGGCAGAGGTGGACAAAATTCTGGCTGAGCCAATGGAGGAAGGACTGCAGGAGGAAAAGGCGCCTATTCCGGTGGACTTTAAGAAGAAGTCGGGCCGGGAGGCGAGGAAGGGTGCCGCAGCAAAGCCTGGCGGAAACCTGAAAAGATGGAACATGATGGCAGATAGGTGGAAGTTGATCCAAGCTGGTTCAAGCCTCTGGGATGATCAGAGAATCTACATGAGGATTGGTAAAGAGCAGCCACAGGCTGGTGTGAGTCCGACGGAAACTTTCGACAATGTTTTTCTGGTGTCCTCCATGAACCACCACATCAGCGTTCTTAGGATGAGGGTCAGCGACCGATATCTGGCTTGGCTGCAAGGCGCATGTGGTGAAGAAAAGCAAGCCTTATCTAAGGAGAGCTTGCAGCTGCAGGAGGAGAACGGTAGGCTACAGCTGTGGAGGACAAAGTGGTATGACATGTTCAACCCTGAGGAACGGTTAGAGGCTCAGAGAGGTGTGTGGCAGGTTATGGGATGGCTGACGAAGCACGAAGGTCAAGAAGAGAAATGAGCACAGGCGAACGCTTACAAAAAGTTGGAACGATTGATCCATATCCACGCCAGGCGGCCTCCCTAGGCAACCTTTCAGCTGCGCCGGAGACGGACTCAAGAGGCCTTTTACGATGAAAGACACTTGAATCGCAGATGGCGGGACGAGAGCTTTTGAATCTTCCCTGCAAGGCGCTAGAGCACTGAAGTCTTGAAGGACGGAGCTTTTCCATGTCTGTCAGAACTGAGCTAGTGGCCAGATGACCTTCTATACGCAGCATATGCCGATCCATTGGATGTAGCAAACAGCTTATCCGACCATGAAATTGGCAATCAAAGATGAAGAGCCCGTTCCCCCATGTGTCCTCGTGACTGAGTCATCATATGCTTCTACTCCGTGCTCCCTTCCGTAGATATGGCCGCGCCATCGTCTACTTTGTCTCCTCTTTCGTCTCTTCCATTTCGCCTGTCAAAGCATTTCTCTTGGTTTGAATACGCTCCTGTCGTCGCTCACGGGCAGCCTTGGTCTTGGCACGTTTGGCGTCCATCTCCTCTTTGAGAATGCGCTCACGTTGCTTCTCGGCCTTGGCCTTGTGGATCTGTTGACACATATTGTTAGTATGTTGACAGCTCTGGTATTTGTGACATCAACGTACGTGCTCAACTAACGCACGCTTGTGCTTGAATGTGTTACCTTTGCTCAGGTGGTAGAGTTCGTGGTAAAGGTGCTTGTCGATTTTGCCAGCGGCACGATACTTGACGAGGAGGCGACGGAGGACTCGTAAGCGGCGCATCCAAAGAACTTGGCTGTGAGGAAGCATTGATCAGCCATGTTATTCGTTCAATCAATGCGATTTTTGTTCCGTCGTCACCATGCCCCCCTCCCACATACCTTGGCATTCTTGCATCAGCTGTACCCTTCCTCTTACCAAATCCCCGATGTCTGCCAATTCTTCTAGCAGCAGCCAAGTCCCTCGCTCGTGCTCTCGAGTGCATGGTAACCGGCTTGCGGATGATGAGGCCATCGCTAACGAGTTTGCGGATGGTTTGGCGGGAATTGGCGTTGGAGATTTCGTTCACTTCGTTGGGATCGAGCCAGATCTTGCGCTTGCCACAGCCAACCACGGAGGCTGCGAGGCGCTTCTGTGTCCGGAGATTGACCCTGTGGCGCATTGATGGTCAGTCAGATCAAGGAAGGAACGTCGTGAACCCGAAATGATCCCTCTTTGCATCTGTGTGATCGATCATATCAACGTCCTAGGAGGGCTATCTGGCTACACAGGGACTGAAGGAAGGTTCACTTACATCTTGACACAGAGTTGATGGGTTGGCGTTGAGTGATGCTAATGTCGACTTGAAGGCCTGCCTACTGTTGTGCGATGCAAAATCCACTAGTGCAGCCCAGGGCCGTCAATCTTGGCGGAGTCAGGTCTTGGCAGATGGGCCAGAATTCCTAGGTGCAGTTGTTGAACTTTTTAAAGCCATTTCACCTGCTACAAACTATAAATCCCGCTGTCTGTCGATATTGTGGTCAAAGATTTGTAGATTTATTGCTTCCAAATCACGAGGCTTGCAGAACCGTGACCATCAGATGGCGCCAAAGAAGAAGAAAAAAGCAGCTTCAAACCCTGCTCGAGGTTTTGCAACTGTTTCTCTGCCTTCAAAGGCGAAAGTTGACGATGCTGTCTCAGAATCGGAGCCTGCCCCAACATATGTTGGCAGTGTGGCGCAAAGTGCTGGTGAATCTCGTGGCACGGCTGGTGTCAGCCAGTCATTGCTCGAGCCTTCTTCCTACCGGGACATGACAGCTGATCAACTGGAAGTTCATCTCGAGGACGCAGAGCTCGAGAACATAGTGGAGAAATCTGCCGAGCGCGTGAAAAGCGAAGCAGCTCGGCAGGTGGCGAGGCTTGAAACTGAGCGTCGAACTCTACGTGCCCATGCAATGCCTTTGGAAACAGATGACTGGCTAACGGAAGGCCTTGTTGAAGAGATCTTGAATCTGTATCAGAGCAGCGAAATCAAACATGAGGGAGCCCGTCTTTTGCCGCAGCATGACAAGGAGATGCACCAGGATGACCTGCTGGTCAAGTTGTGGACCCTACAACAAGTGCTCAGACTCTTACACATTCCTCACGAAGAACGAGTCCTGAAGCACATGGTGAGTCTTACAAGTGATGGTAACTTGATTTCGAAGGACTACATCTGGGGCTTAGAAGAGGCTCTCGACTGGCTGGCTCTACACGCGAGCGCCGAAGAGCTACCACCGTACCAGCCCAGCATTCAGTCGTCACGTCGATACCAGAGCGAGTGCAGCGCCCCTTCTTCAAGCTGTGAAGGATCTCGTGCAACCTCATCCACGCGGAAGGGAGGCAATGGATCAAGAAAGCCAGTCGTCGAGTCCACGAAAACAACTACGCCCGTAAACACCCATGCAAATAGAGCGGACCATTCTGATATACAGTCAGCGCCATTCACTGATACAGAGAGTAGCACAGACGATGACAATGACCCAGAAAAGCTTGTGAGCAGGTATATCGAGATGAAGTTGCAGTTATTAAAGCTGGAACCAGAGTTTCAATATGACGATAGCTCAACGAGTATATCTAACCGTGAGGAAGGGCTAAAACCATCACAGATCAGTCGCCTCCGCCGAAAGATTGAGACCATTGAACGCGACATTCTCTTCGATCATGGCAAAGCCAATGTGCAATTGAACGAGATGTTGATCCAATTTCGAGCGGGCGTTCCTAGACCTCGAGCAGGGCGGCAGGCAACAAAGCCATTGGTACAAGACAACCTTGAAGCGACATCTTCTCAAGACACAGCCGAACGTCAAGAGACACCTCTAGACCCTGTAGAAGCAGGTGACGTTGGCGATGGCCTTTTTGGGGATATGTTTACCACAGCTGAAAAATTTCCGGCCAAGGACGACCAAAATCCGCCGGACGGAGGAGATGGCTCGATGTTGCTGGTCGATTTCGGTAAGTGGGCCGGCATATCGCCTCGCAGGGTATTAGAGGATACCTGCAAATCACGGTGAGCATCCGTCTCCTTGGTCTGATCGCACATCACAGCCCTAGCCTTTCAACTATTCCGATCTGGACGTACAAGCCCTCTGAATCGTCTTTGACCAGCCTCGGAAATTTCGGCTGAGAATGATTGATGTCTTACGTACTGACGAATTGTACAGAGATCCTGGATGCGAAATCTCCTTTCACTTGGTCTCTTCTACAACATACTCGAATAGACACAGAGTCCATATCAAGTGGTCTCGACATCAGCAGCAGGAGGTGTCCATTAGATCGCTTCCTTCGAGGCTATCGTATGATTTCGAAGCATCCACAGTCAACATCGAGATGGTGTCAATTGCAACATCGACGAGGCTACAGTCAGAAGCCTATATCTCTACCATAGCCCTTTTTGCCCTCTGTGCTGGTGAGGCAAGAGATGAAAAGGCCTTTCTCCGCCTTCCGTCCGTCTGGCGCAAGCTATGGGCAGATCTCCTTGAGCAAAGGGAAGCTGAGATTGCTTCATCGGATAAGGCCGATCTGAAGCAGATTCGCAATCTGATTAGCGACCGAGAGTCACGGCCCGAGGAAGGTGGAAGCTTGGCTCGCTTGAGGATGCAGCAGAAGGATCGTGAGGATGCTGGACGGGCTTCGATGACACGGACCCCCAGAGCCTTGCGAATGACGCCAGAGCAACTGCGTACGGAGTGGCTCCAGAAGTCATCCACGCCCCGGTATCGAGCCATGCTGCCGACTCGCCAACAGTTACCAATATCTGAGCACCGAGAGCGGATCATCAAGTCAATTGATGCGCAACAAGTCACGATTCTTTGCGCCGAAACGGGCGCGGGAAAATCAACGCAAGTACCAGCGTTCATTCTCGAGAATGAGTTGAGCTTAGGACGAAACTGCCGCGTACTCGTCACCCAACCTCGTCGAATATCCGCAATGTCGGTCGCAAAAAGGGTGTCTGAAGAACTTGGAGAAGCTGAGAATCATATGGGAACCCATAGATCGCTGGTCGGCTACGCAATCAGACTTGAGAGTAAGACAACGTCATCAACGCGGATTACGTACGCAACAACTGGTGTCCTGCTTCGCATGTTGGAAAACCTTCGCGACTTCGAGGACGTTAGCCACCTTGTATTGGATGAAGTGCACGAGCGCACGCTTGACCTTGATTTGGCTTTCATAGCCATCAAACGACTGATTCAGCGCCGGCTCGATCTGAAAGTCATCCTCATGTCGGCAACCGTTGACGCGGCAAAGTTTTCCAGATATTTCGGAGACGCACCAATTTTGACTATTCCCGGGCGCTCTTACCCGGTCGAGGTTCGGTACCTAGAGGACGCCATAGAGCACACCATTGAACAGTACAATACCAATGAGACAAGATCTCTCGAGACCGAGCACGAAACTTCTCCTGATGACCTTGACGATGGTCAACGGGTGAAAAGTGTTCTCACAGGCCTAGATCATTACAAACCCAAAACACGCGCCGTGATCGCAAGCTACGATGAATACCGTATCGACTATTCCCTCATTGCCAACCTTGCCGCATTCATTGCCTCGCATGAGATGTATGCCAAATATAGCCGTGCGATTCTTATCTTCATGCCGGGCATTGCAGAGATTAGGCAACTACATCACACATTTACATCCCATCCATCCTTTCGTGAAGGTTGGAGCTTCAACCTTCTCCATTCGTCATTTTCCTCCGAAGACCTAGAGCAGGCTTTCGTGCCCCCTCCTGTCGGTCGAAGAAAGATTGTCATTGCGACAAATATTGCGGAGACCGGAATTACAATTCCTGATATTACCGCGGTAATAGACACGTGTAAGGAAAAGACGATGAGGTTCGATGAGCGCCGGCAAATGTCCAGGTTGACGGAGAATTTTACCTCAAAATCCTCTTGTCGGCAACGATGTGGTCGTGCGGCTCGCGTCCAGGAAGGCCTGTGTTTCCGCCTGGTCACGAAATATCGCTTCGAAAACTTGCTGCCTGAACAGCATGTTCCCGAGATGCTCAGGCTGAGTCTACAGGAGCCCGCCTTGAGGGTCAAGATCTGGGGGTTTGGCGACATTGAGGAAACATTAGCACAAGCACTCAATCCTCCAACAAGCAAGAACATCAGAAGGGCCGTCGAAGCGCTGAAGGACGTAGGGGCTCTAGCCAAATCGGAATCGCTGACACCGCTGGGGCAGCAGCTTGCTCGCCTGCCACTCGACATATGGCTAGGAAAGCTTGCAATACTAGGCATTGTTTTTAGATGTCTGGACGCCGCGGTCACTATTGCAAGTATCATGTCTTCTAAGTCGCCTTTTTTGCTCTCGAATAGAGCCGATTCTCGAGTGGAAAGCGCAAGGCTCGTCTTCCAACGTGCTGATTCGGATCTACTACTAAGCTATAATGCCTACCTTGCATGGAGGAGGACATCCAAGTCTAGTAACGTTTTTGACTACTGTAGGAAAAACTTTCTCGACCCCCAAGCCCTCTCACAGATAGAGGACATGAAAGTGCAGCTTTTGGTCGCGCTGGGGGACGCTGGGCTGTTGAGCTTAGATGACGCCGAAAGGTCACTTCTTCGGAGATCGAGATCCAGTGGCCGAAATCGAGAGTTCTTTATGGTCCCCGAACGCTACAATGCCAACGATACCAACGACAACGCTCTAGCTTCGCTAATTGCCCTTGCGTCCTATCCCAAACTTTTGGTGCGCGAAGAAAAAGGATGGAGGAATATCTCCACCAACCAACAAGTCAATCTTGCCCCAGCGTCTGTCAACAAATCGACTGCAAGACCCCCGAGATGGCTCTCATTCTATCAAACTGTGCAGACGAGAAGCAAATTGCCAACCGCATTCGATACGAGCGGAGTGCCCGAGTTAGCCATTGCCACACTTTTGGGAGAAGCAGAATTCAAAATGTTCGCTGGGGTCGTCGCAATCGATGGCAGCAAAATTCGCTTTCGTGTTCGCACTTGGAGGACGCTGGTCGCGCTGAAGATTCTGCGGGCCAAAGTAACTAACGCTTTAACCTCTATGATACAGGACCCAGGCAGACCTTTGACATCTTCATTACAGGTTTGGGCCAACTTGTGGCAGAAGATCCTCGCCCCGGGTGAGCAGGACATTAAGTTGGAGTCAGTTCCTGTTCCCAGAAGATAGGACCCGCCCCTTCAAGCCAAGGCTTTGAATGCCCCTTTCTATGACGTCCTAGGTGACCATATTGAAGAAACTTGCGGAATAGGTTTGAGATACTCTCCGGCGTATGGCGGCATGTCAAAGATGGTCGCGAAGCAAAGAAATCAAAGCTTACCCATCCAAGATTCTTTCGAACAAAGCCAGTCCTCCAGTGACGAACGTCAAGGTCACAGTACGATCTTTGCGTCGGCTCTTGTTTGCTTTTGTATTGAAGCAGGAACAAGCTCACCACTAACTAGATTCGTGCGTGCATGGTGCATTTTGGTCTATAGCAGGCCTGCATCCCTCCTCGGGAACTACCGTGTATGCAAGTGCTACTGTAAGAGAACTCAGATTTACCGGCGACGCTAATGTACGCTACTTCAGCAATGAAGATCTGCTGGTTGAGAGGCTGACGTTTGGAGCTTCGGTAATCTCGAAGCTCGCCTGTAATACCGCGTGTTCAGGAGTTGTGGGGGGCTTGTTTCTGTCAGTCGGAAGGAATCTGACCAAAAAAGGCTGATCGGGGCCTGAGAATGAGACGTTGTGAATTGACGGGAAAAAATGCACATACACATGACCTTCTTTTCGGATCTTGGGAAGCTGATTAGTCGAGCTTTTGATTTCTCAAAGGGCATCCACGAGGTTCAGATCTGCGACCATGTTTGTGACGGTGGCTTGATCCAAGGAATGGCCTCCATTGCATGTCCGGCTGGTCGGCCCGCTGCATATCGGGGCTAATGCGACTAATGCAGCTAATGCAAGTGACACGGTTAGAGCGCTTTGGACGAATTGATTTGCTAAATTTGTCGGCGAGAATTTTTTTAGTCTCGACTGCGATTGCGAGCGATCGACGTGGCTGCCTGTCATTAGCCAACTCGCCTCACCGCCTTTTTCACGTATTTTGAGCACTGTCATGAGCGAATGAGACGACGTTGGCTTCGAAGGAGGAGAACCGGAGGAATCTGGGCCAAAAACCCCTGCAATTATGATTCTCATGTGTGACATGTGTGCCTCAGTAATCTGAAGCAAAGGCGTGACCCTCGATCCTGCGCCGCCATGCTAAGGCATCATCTTGAATCTCAGAAATAAGGTCGCCTTGCATTGCATCGGGGCGCAGGATGCATTGTTGTTCATGCACTTTTCCCCTGCAGTGGTCTTCGAAGCTGGAACAGCCTGAAACGGGCACTATTAGATCGAATCCGTTCATGCCGGCTGCTGTGCGCGGGCCATTCAGACGCCCCTTCCGACCTTTCCTCGGAAACAGAAACCGGCAACCAAGGACGGAGACATCCGAAACTTGGACGTTGGTTGGAGATCATTTGGATCCAGCGGAACAGGGTAGTGAGAGCTCGCGTGCTCCATTGCTTTCATGTGCCCACCATTCCTCCAGATCCTTGAAATTGCCTTAGGCTACTGTGTAACGATTCGGGGGGCAAGTGATAAGTCGCGGAGACATGGCGGCCCAGTCACTGGGCTTAACGATCAAATACTGTAATAAACAATGGACCGAGGAAACTCTCGAGTATTTCCGAACCATGCTCTTACCCGGGCCGCCACTCGCACCCTTTTTGTCATCCTCGGCCATTCTAGAGTAGAGGTCATTCTGTTGCTAGGATAACCACTTTGCCGACTGTAGTTTCTCGTATTGGAGTGAGCTCGCACAAGAAACAAATTCTACAGCAGCTACGGAACTGATTTTAATGGTCGGGGATGAATCATTCCAATTGAAACGGCGACCCGGAGTCACCATTGAAGGAAGCAGAGTAGACTTCTGGAAGAAAAAGTCCAAACCATGGGGCCATTTTTCCGTTGTTGGCTAAGACTGTACTCAAGCTTTCCAATTTTTTTCCAAGCCTTGCGCGAAAGGGCCTGGCAACCATCTCATAAGTCAGCTTATCCCTGCCGTTGAATGTTGAAAAGTGTTGGAGTCAGCAGATTGAAAAGCGCACGACCGTGCTCCGCAATCGCTACGATAGAACACCAGAAGTATCAGAATCATTACCGGAGCTGGCAAAGAACCCCAACCGAGGACGTAAGTCGGTTCTCATTGGGAGGTTTCCAATTTGCAAGCGTGGCATGTGGAGCATCCTTCGCTCCGCCGACAAATGGAGTGAGGGCTTGTCTCCACCGAGGCAGTCGGTCGAAGCTTCTCTTATCGCTGGCTAAAGGCCTCAGTTGCACCATGGCTCCTGACTGAGACCCGAACTAGGCAGTACAAGCAATTTTGTAAGAAGGAATTTAACTCACCTCAGCCAGGATGGGATGGTTTTGTCTGAACTTTTTGTGATGTTTGGGCTTGGCACAGGGTCGAGGTTTCGTGTTTGATCTCCCAGACCATGCGATCTTTCTGCAGACCTATGCATGCGGGATGGCGAAGATCTGCGGCCATGGGAGGCTTTGTGCATCACTGAACCTTGGGGTGGGCTATATAAAGGCCTCGATCTTTTTCCTATACCTCCATGCCCGGCTCGCCAGCTTCTTTTCTCTGCCGCATTCTTTAGATGATGTTCTTGCAATCTGTGCGGGCGTCCACGCCGGAGGACGCCCATGATAACTGTGTGCTGTAATTCGGGAAACTCGACTGGATCGGGACAGGCTCAGGCTGGCCGTGTCGCAAAAAAGCATGGGAGGATCATCACTTCCAGCCCCCCGATCGTCGCCAAACGAGCGAGAACAGCCGCCAAATTGTGGGTATTCGGGTGGCCCCGGTTCTCTCAACGCAATTGGCGAACCAGCAATCCCACGTCCGTATGTCGGCAAGTTGCACAAGATCTCTCGAAACCGCCGGCTTTGCAATTGCAATTGGAATTGGAATTGGAACTGGCGGCGCGTGGGCTTTTGCTCGTTCTCGGCTACTGTAATACATCTATAGGCCGCGCAGACTGAAAGACTGCTCTAAGACCGGCGTCGAGCGCAGTGTAGAGAACAGAGTGCACCGAGACAAAGACCCCCCGGCGGCAAGCCCACCCTTGTTCGCACTTTCTCGCTTGCTTGGCCCTAGGGATCCCCCCCGTCGACGCCAGTGCTCCAGCGCTCGTCCAGTGGCCGTGGTGCCCGCTAGGGCGAGTAAGCCAGCCAGCGCAGCAAAAGGCTGGGAGTGGAGCCCACTGGTCAACAAGTCTCGCCGCACTAAATAACTGGAGCCAACACCAGCTGCTGCTCTTCTTCCCTTCCCGTGTCCGCCCCAAGGCCCGTCTGCATCTTGTGCATTGACCTTGCATCTCTGCAAAAGCTCTGCACTTCGACCCTTTCCTCTACTGCTCTAAACCACCGCCCTGCGCGTTCTGTCTGGGACGAACAATCCATTTTCTTTTACCTCTCCTTCGGCAGGGTCCCGATCACCAACGTCTCCCCCCCACACCTGTACCGCAACGTCGCCAATCTTTGCATAAGCAGTGCGTCAATCGATCTGCATGAGTGCTTGCAGCATAGCGACCAGCCTTCTTTCTTTGATGCGAGCAAACTGCCTTTTTTGAAGCTCATTGATGACGAAGTGGAACGACACTTACGGCCAAACACACAGCTTGTTCAGCATTGGGCTCGCGACCATTTTCTCTTTTGTCCTAGAGAGCCTGCCTACGCATTGCAATACCTCCAGATACAAGCGCCACGCTTTTCCTCCAATGCAATCCTGAACCTATCGTGTAGACGCATCCCTTTCTGGTACCGCTACAACAGACGCTGGACTCCAAGACAAGGACAAATACGCCCGGAAGAGCTAGCACCTCGAATCCAAGCCCCTCTAGCTTTGAAATCGCTGACCCGCACGATCACAATAAAAGGTGTTGGATTGCATGATCACGATCCGCTTAGGTACAGCAGGCTGCAGATATTGCGGAACGGAGCCTTGGATGAACCACTCCTCTTCTGGACAACTTACCTCTGGAGTTGTGGGTTGCATTTTTCTGCAGGTTGAAAAAAAAACCACAGCGCTAGGTTCGATCTTATAGTGTGCTAGCATTGCATCCGTCTCCAAGATGAACCAAGGCCAGCCTTACATGGACATGCATTCTGCACCTCACATGTCATCCGCCCAGCCTTACGCCTCACAACCTGCCACATCCGGAGGAGTCCCGCAATATCCTCAGTATCAACAGCAGCAAGTTCTGCAGCCTGGGTCAGGTCACTATGCACCTGCGCCTACTTCCTACGGGGCCTATGGGTATGCCAATGGAGTAACATCCCCACAGTCTGGGTCTCAGCCCGGTTCTACGCCGGTCGGATCTCAGGTTCCATCGCATGGTCTTACACTACCTGGTGAGAATACATGGATACTTTCAGGAAAAACCCCAAAAGGCTAACTCTTATGAACCCCCTAGCTATGATCACCGGCCCACCGACACCACACACTTACATGTCCTCGACAGGCGGGCCGGGACAAGGCTACCCAACGCAGCACCAATTTGACACCACAGGTCAGGTTGCTCCGCCTGGCATGAAACCGCGAGTCACGGCTACGTTGTGGGAGGATGAAGGAAGTCTATGCTTCCAAGTAGAAGCCAAAGGCGTTTGTGTCGCTCGTCGCGAGGGTCAGTCTTCTTCGTCGTTCGCAAGGGAACTTCTCTTACGACGCCGGTAATGATTGCTAACCTCTCCTTTTTTTTGGCAGACAACCACATGATCAATGGCACGAAGCTACTGAACGTAGCAGGCATGACTCGAGGTCGTCGGGATGGCATACTCAAGAGTGAGAAAACTCGTCATGTTGTGAAGATTGGCCCGATGCATCTAAAAGGAGTCTGGTGAGTTGCTTTTCGCCGCACCAGCCCCCGACTTGTACTGATGGAAACCAGGATCCCTTTTGAGAGAGCTCTAGATTTCGCCAACAAGGAAAAGATTACAGAACTCCTTTACCCTCTATTCGTACATAACATCGGCGGTCTCCTCTACAATCCAGAGAACGCTAGTCGGACGAGCGCAGTCCTGGCTGCGACGGAGCAACGCCGTATCAATGGGGCAGCAACCCAGGGAGGACAAAGGCCAACCCAGGTTTCGCAACCGCCTGCTCTCCACCATCACCACTCCATGCAGAGTGCTATCGGCTCTCACGGTACGCCAACTGCGCACTCCATTGCACCTCATCCCGGGGCTGGAAGGCCAGGCCTTGATCGTGCGCATACGTTTCCAACGCCTCCTACAAGCGCTTCAAGCGTCATGGGTATGGGCAACCAAGGCAATTCGTATGAATGGAGCAGCCAAAACATCGCCAATAACGTTGCTGCCGCACAACCTCTATCAATAGACACCGGTCTGAGCAATGCCCGTTCCATGCCAAACACTCCTGCAAGCACTCCTCCAGGGAGCTCGATCCAAAACATGCAATCATATCCTGGCCAGCAGAGCTACGATACTCCCAAACAATACTATTCGGGACCTCCAAGCCAACAAGGCGCATATGCGCCGCAGAACATGACCCGATATGGGCAGCCCATCACCTCTAATGGCTACAGTAAGAACGACATGGGCCCTCCGTCCGCTCCTGGCAGCGGCAATCCAGAAGTCGACCACCACGATATCAAGACCGATCCGTACGGGCATAGTAATAGTAATGGAGCAGCCGGCCACGGTACGACCGGTGCGGAACCTGATCACCACCATCATGACTCTGGCTACATGAGTAGCAATGCCTCTGCTTACGGGTCCAATCGTGCTCAGTATGCATATAATCCAACAACCTCCATTCAAGGAGAGCATCCCCACATGTCCCCTGAGCTCTCAGGCTCGCCGTCGCAACAAACTGGGTCTGGCAGAGGAACCCCGCGGACTGCGACTGGGACTCAGCCGCAATGGGCCCAGGAGTACCAGACGCCTCCTCGACCAGCACCTGCGGGCAGCTTGTACAACGTGGTTAGCGATTCTCGAACATCCAACTCGACTTCCGCTGCAGAGAATTACAATTCGTCGGGATATTCTAATGCTTCGATGAATGGTGCTGGAACGTCGGTCAAACGCCCAAGAGAAGACGACGATCAAGACCAAGGTGGTCGACCCAACAGCCGCGGTATTGAGCCAGGCTATGACCTGAAACGAAGAAAGACGGTCCGACAAGATACCCTTGGCGCCCCAATGGGCGCAATGCCCAACATGCAAGGAATTAAGACTGGAGGCGGAGCGGTGCGCCAACGATGAACCAGAGACTAGCAAGCCTCCTCTATGTTGGTTTACGTTCTACGTGTCTATCATCACCTTCAGTGGCCCGAAGTTCTCGTGACTTGGTAAAAAAGGGGCCCTCACTTCCATTATGATACGACATCATCCCATTATTATGACGCTTATGGCGCAGAACACACCCTTGATGAGAATCGCTTCATGGAGATGCTTGCAAGCATTCACGACTACATGCTGATACGCAACTTCAAAAGCAACTAAAGACTTATGACTGATACAATCCTTTGAGTTTTTCGTCTTCAACGCAGACTAACGACCCTTTTATGACACGAATTTCTTTTTTATTTGCTTCGACGGAATGGCTCCTGCTCCTTGCGGCAAGACCTTGTGCTGCAAAGGACCGACAATTACGACTTGTTTTGACAAAAGCTTGTTCATGGCAGGGGCTTTGGAAATGTGTAAGAGGGAGGCGAGCCGATGAATGGTTGGATTGGACTGCTGATCTCATGGACTATGGCTGCTATCTGGGCTCATCACGGACCCGTCTTCTGGATAATTGACGTCTAACAAGAGCCCGGATGACTTGGTCATGCTCCTTGTGTTACCAGCTTTGGGTAAGGTTCTCGAACTTCATATAAAGATTACCATAGGTGCAATCAGATCAACCCAATTCATCACTAGTCCTACAACGCAATTCTGAAAACGCGTGCATTTCTAAGTACCGTTTGACCGCAAAGATAAGCTGAAGACAATTCATGGTCATCCAAGTTGAGCGCGTAGATATTATTGAGCGCACGAACTCCACGTTGCGACTTCGCCCAACCCCAGCTTTCTTTTGGTCTTTGCCCGTTTTGGGCGGGGCATTGCATCTCCAAGACTTGGCACGAATTTCCCGCTTGTTGACTCAATTTCGATTCTCGCACAAACATTCTGAATGAGACCCTTTAGTGGTGTCGCCCTCCTGTAGCTGATTCGAGCATGTTTTAGCGTCGGCTAGAATGGAGATTGGCATGTCAAACGAAGCTTATGTGGAGGATCAGCCTCTGTCACTGGCACTACTGACCAGCTCGACTAATGTCCGCGTTCAGACTCTGAAAACAATTCTGCAACGCTTTGAGGAATCAAGTAAGGCTACATGTGTAGCTTCAAGCTCGCTCGCTGATATGGAAAAGCTCCTGACTCTGCCTTCCTACCGAGCACTCTGCCGCTGCTCTTCCTGACCTACCCACGTTACCAGGATCGGCCATCTCGCAAAGCCGTGCAAGCCTGCCTTTCCGCTGCTCTCGGAAACCCTCCCCTTGCGCAGAACACATTCTCTGCAATTACAAAATTTCTCCAAGAAGAGTCTCATAAGCCGGTGACAGCTCCAACAAATGCCTTCGTTCTGCTCGAATGGTGTGTGCTTGTCCAACAATCGGCGTCCAAGGACGTCGAATCGCTCAAATCCTACTTCTTAGACGTATCTTCCGCCGCCGCCCTTTTGCTCGAGAAATGTGTGGCTCCCAACGTTAGGAATGGATTGCTACACTCTGCCTTGGTAATAGCAAGACGAGGATTGCGTACCGCCTTCAGATCCTCTGATGCTGGCAGACAACTCCTCCCAGATCTTGTTGCAAGGCTTACGTCGAACGCATGTGCTGTTAAAGAGTATGCTCCGTACCTCGGCGTCATAGCCGGGGTTTGTGTCCGACTTCCAGAGTATGAGCCACAGATCGCCGGCTTTGTAAAGGACATTCTGGCGTTCTACGTGAGAGTGATTGTCGGATCGAAGACAGTTGTGCCCCAGCACATCGCCAGTGGGTTACGCGACTTCTTCTCGTCTTTAGTCAATGTCGCCGACATTTCGAGGGATGTCGCACCTCCACTGGAGAAGGCCGTTCTCAGGTCTCCAGAAGTTGTGCTCCAAGGGATCATACCTTCATTGGTCGATTGTCTACCTAGCAGTATTGACGTTTCCGAATCTCTTACTTCTAGCTTGCTGCAACCCCTGTTATCCTCGTTCAAATCTACAAACCCGGTCATCAAAGAAGGCGCTTCTCGAGCAATTGAGGCTTTGTTTATGAAGAGCCACAAGCCGGAGACGCTATGCCGTTCCGCGGAGGCTCTGCTTAGCCAATTGAGATCTTCCAAAGCTGCCGATCAAAGATCTTTATTTGCTCGTTCTTTGAATGCTATCTCTCCTTCCTCAGAAGTATCCAGCATCATTGTACGTGGCGTGGCGCCTCTGGCAGCGAAGGAAACAAATGAAGGTGCCCTTGACGCCTCAGTAGGGGCATTATGTTCACACCTGACGACCCTGCTGGCTCTTAACGACCAAGTCGATAAGAGTATCCTCGACGCAATACTTAAGGGTTGCACAGAAAAGCGCCAGACGTTTCGGAAAGTATGGCTTCTCAAGCTTGGCGAAGCCATATGGAAACTGAGTACAACTCCAAAGTCCCCAGACTTACTCCAATTCGTCAAGTCTGCCGTTGAGAGGATGCATGATGCGTTCAACGAGATAGCAGCGAATCCAATACCTGCTGTACAAGGTAGCACGGTGTCTATCGGTTATCTCCTAGTTGCTCTTTTAGATTCCAAGTTGCTACGCGTACAATCGTTCTTGACCATCAAGGCAGACGCTATCATCCAGCAGTCGTTAACCAGCTCTCCCAAAGCGTCCTTTCTGTTAAATGCAAGAGTCTACAGCAGATTGTCAACCTCTGAGGATATGTTGTGGGCGGTCCGTGCGCTTACCAGCGCCGCAAGTGGACTGCCAAACGAAGATGAAGTCACTAGAATCGCCTGGGCTGAAGCACTACTTTTTCTGCTGACTTGCTCTGAGGTCGGCGTCGACGTCCGAAGAGAAGCTGGCGTGGCGTTGTCCAACATTTATCTCAAACTGCCGAATGCGATTGGGGAGAGCATCGTCCTTGGAATTTGGGAATGGGTCCAAGCTCTTGCGAAGAACGATAAGGAGTCCGCAGCAGTAATCTCAAAGGCGGGAAACGCGAGGCTCCATGTTGCTCTGAAGCATATCAGCCCTGCGAAGTCCAAGTGGCAGGAGCTTAATATTGAAGTCCCAGAAGACCCCATGAAATCGCAAGCCGTCGCCACTCTCGTTCTGTGTCGTCCAGAATTAGTACCAAATATTCAGTGGATCTCAAACTGTTTGAGGCAAGGGGTGGATCCTGGTGCGCTGGCGCACGAAAGATCCAACGACTTACTTGCCGAAGCACTACGGCGATTCGAGCTCGGTGAGAGAAGCGGCAGAGTAGATATCCAGACTGCGGCATCAAAAGCCGCGGCGGACCTCGCTTTTATTGCGCCGGATACAATGTTACCAATGCTAGTCGACCAGATTCGCGAAGACCTAGATCGGGCCCAACTTTCAGAACTTGGACCCACCGAAGCCGCTATAGCTCGGAACCCCGAAGGCGTCCCTTTCATCGATGTTTTGAATCAAAAGACGAACGGCGTTGTTGAAGACAAGAACCGGAAAGACTACGATGTTCTCAAGTGGGAGGAAGAGATCAGGTCTCAATTGGCACAGAAGAAGGGTCAGCAGAAGAAGCTTACCCCGGATCAGCAAGCCAAGGTCGATGCCCAACTTGCTCGAGAAGCTGCAATCCGTGAAGACGTGCGCAAAGTCATTGGCCGCATTCGACGAGGCGCGAGTTTCGTGCATAGCCTGGCAACCGGACCGCCCACAGATGCTCGAATGTGGATGATTGGGTCTATCAACGCCTTATGGAGCGCATTTGCCGCTGGTGCTGAACTCTTCGTGGAGGATAAGCTCACGGATGCGTATTTGGCATGCGCTAATCAGGTTGCGCCTCGCTTGGGAACGTTCAGGCACTTCATCGGCATAGCCACACTTCGCGCGGCCGGGTATGGTCACCTTGAAGCAAGCTACTCTCATGAGCCGCTGGGAGACTTGGTCACCAGAGTACTCTACCGCCTACGTTTTGCCGCCGAGCAAAGACCGTTTGACACTGTTTCGCTCGGTTATATGCTTCCGCTAATTTTTGTTGTCGTAGAGAAAGGATCTATCGGCTATCCTCCTGGCGAGGATGCTGATGCCCAGGTTCTTTTGGCATTGGAGTTCCTATCCTTCCAGATGGATTCTTGTTCAGATTCTTATCTTCCTCGTGCCCAAATTCTGCAAACCTTAGTACGGTGTATGCAGCGATACACTCAACATTATCGTTTGCTAAAGGATGCCTTGCTCGACTGTTGTAGGAACATTTCCGCTACCATCAAGCAAGACGAGCTTCAGGTACTTTTGGACAGCGTTACGGTACCGGAACCTTCGGTTCGAAGCGCAGTGCTAGAAGCAATTCATGCCGAGATTGATCTTACGGACTTGGACTTCTCTAAGGAAGTGTGGCTTGCGAGCCACGACGAGGACGAAGAAATTGCCGAGACCGCTCTTGCTGTTTGGGAGGAGAACGGACTGGCAACTGAAGATAAGTTGGTGTTTGAGATGCTACAATACCTTCGCTCTCCACATAGAATGATCCGACTGGCTGCAGCGCGCTCGCTCAGCAAGGCAATTGAGGCACAACCATCTACTTTCGGAGACGTAATCAGGTCTCTCCAAACTACCTATATTGAGGAAGCCCAGCCGGTTGTTCCGAAGCGCGACAAATACGGTATGATTCAAAGGGGCGAACTTGCTGATCCTTGGGAATCGAGGAGTGGGATAGCTTTAGCCTTTAAAGCAATGGTTCCGGTCTTTGAGCTCAGCGCATTCGTCCCATTCATGGAATTCCTCATAGGTCAGGGAGCTGTGGCGGACCGCAATGCGACGGTCAGAAATGAGATGGTTGCAGCTGGTACCAATCTTGTTGCGACACGCGGTAAAGAATGCCTCGAGCCTCTCATGGGCTTGTTTGAATCAACCCTCGATGCACCCGACAAAGCGACTCAGGAGTTTGACTGGACCAATGAAGCAGTGATCGTCCTCTATGGATCGCTTGCCCGGCATCTTCAAGCGGGCGAGTTACGCGTAAAGACAGTCATCTCGAAACTTCTAGGGACACTGAGTACGCCGTCAGAGTCGGTACAGTACGCCGTGGCTGGGTGTCTACCTTCGCTAGTCCGCCTGGTCGACAGCGATGTGGCAGTCTACTTCGAGCAGCTCCTAAAACAATTATTTGAGGCGAAGGAATACGCCGCTAGAAGAGGCGCTGCTTATGGCATGGCAGGGTTGGTCAGCGGCAAAGGGCTGTTGGCCTTGAGGCAGTTCAGAATAATGTCTGCACTTCGGGGTGCAACGGAAAACAAGAAAAGCGCAACTCATCGCCAGGGCGCTTTGTTCGCCTATGAACTCTTAGCTCTGATACTGGGGCGAACCTTTGAGCCATATGTGATTGAGGTCCTCCCTCAACTATTGTCTTCCTTTGGCGATGTTGATGCATCGGTACGTGAAGCCTGCCTAGACGCCGCAAAGACGTGCTTTGCCAATCTGAGTTCATACGGCGTGCGGCAAGTTCTTCCTCGACTGCTTGAAGGGCTTGACGACACGCAGTGGCGCAGCAAGAAGGGCGCCTGCGATCTCCTCGGCGCTATGGCTTATCTGGACCCGCAGCAATTAGCAAACAGTCTCCCCGACATTATACCGCCACTTACAGCCGTTCTCACTGACTCACACAAGGAAGTCCGGGCCTCGGCAAACCGCAGTCTTCAACGTTTCGGAGAGGTCATCAGCAACCCAGAAGTCAAGAGCTTGGTAAGCATCCTGCTCAAAGCCCTGAGCGATCCTACCAAGTATACAGAAGATGCTCTTGATGGCTTGATCAAGGTGTCGTTCATCCATTACCTGGACGCCCCGTCCTTGGCACTTGTCGTGCGCATATTGGAGAGAGGTCTGAGTGATCGATCGTCCACCAAGCGGAAAGCAGCCCAGATCATTGGTAGTCTTGCGCATTTGACTGAAAGGAAAGATCTCATTACGCATCTCCCGATCCTGGTCTCAGGCCTCCGCTTAGCAGCAGTCGATCCAGTGCCAGCAACGCGAGCTACTGCATCCAAAGCTCTTGGCAGTCTCGTGGAGAAACTTGGAGAGGATGCTTTGCCAGATCTTATACCAAGCCTTATGGCGTCTCTAAGATCTGACACTAGCGCTGGTGATCGCCTGGGATCTGCTCAGGCCTTGAGCGAGGTCCTAGCAGGTCTTGGAACTGCTCGCCTTGAGGACACTCTTCCCACTATCCTGCAAAACGTGTCGAGCACGAAACCATCGGTCAGGGAAGGTTTCATGACACTCTTCATCTTCTTGCCTGCTTGCTTCGGTAATAGCTTTGCTACCTACTTGAGCCAGATCATTCCGTCGATCCTTGGCGGCCTTGCAGACGACCTGGAAGCTATTCGTGACATTGCTCTGCGTGCTGGGCGTCTGTTAGTGAAAAACTTTGCTACAAAGGCTATAGATCTCCTGTTGCCAGAACTACAGCGGGGCCTGGCGGACAGCAACTACCGTATACGGCTGAGCTCAGTGGAGTTGGTCGGCGATCTCCTTTTCAACTTAACAGGTATCAGCAGTAAGGCAGACGCAGAAGAGGAAGACGAGACTGCAGCACAAGCCGGTCAATCACTGCTCGAGGTCCTGGGTGAAGATAAGCGAAACAAAGTCCTCTCATCATTGTACATTTGTCGCTGTGACACTTCTGGCCTTGTCCGTACAGCGGCAATCAACGTATGGAAGGCACTTGTCGCAACACCTCGAACCCTCAGAGAGTTGGTTCCTACTCTTACGCAGATGATTATCAATCGGCTGGGGTCATCAAACATGGAGCAGAAAGTCATTGCTGGCAATGCATTGGGAGAGGTCATTCGCAAGGCCGGAGAAGGAGTGTTGGCAGCTCTTCTACCATTGCTAGAAGAAGGCTTACAATCTTCGACCGACGCCGACAATCGCCAAGGAATATGTATCGCCTTACGGGAGGTGGTGACTGCCGCTCCGCCCGATACGATTGAAGAGTATGAGAAGAAGCTGATCTCCATTGTACGAATTGCACTGGTTGATTCCGATGCGGGCGTCCGTGAAGCCGCTGCTGAATCGTTCGAATCGTTGCAGCAAACGTTTGGCAAGAAGGCTGTCGATCAAGTGCTGCCTCATTTGCTCAGCCTCCTGCAGGATGAGACCGAAGCTCACAATGCTCTTTCCGCGCTCCTTACCCTGCTCACAGAGACCAGCCGTGCCAACGTGATCTTGCCAAATCTTATCCCGACACTGCTTTCCCCTCCAATTACTGCCTTCAATGCCAAAGCTCTCGCGTCCTTGGCAAGTGTAGGTGGTTCCTCAATGACAAGAAGGTTGCCCGTGTTGCTAAACACCCTGGCCGACAACCTCATCTCAACGTCCAGTGAAGAAATGAAAACCGAGTTGGACGCCGCCTTTGACGCAATCCTGTCATCTGTGGACGAGTTCGACGGCTTGAACACGGCAATGAGCGTTATGCTTGCCCTTGTCAAACACGACGACCATCGTAAACGTGCAGTAGCTGCTCAGCACCTGGCTAACTTCTTCTCAGAGTCGACTCTGGACTACTCTCGGTACAACCAAGATCTGATTCGAGTGCTATTGATTTCGTTTGATGATCGCGACAAAGAGGTTGTGAAGGCCGCTTGGAATGCTTTAAGCCAATTGGTAGGACAACTGCGAAAAGAAGAAATGGAGTCTCTTGTTGTCTCAACCCGGCAAGTCTTGCAGCAGGTTGGTGTCGCAGGCTCTCTTCTCCCAGGATTTTCGTTGCCCAAGGGTATCCAGCCCGTCCTCCAAATCTTCCTCCAGGGCTTGATGAATGGCACGACAGACCAGCGCATGCAGTCAGCGCTGGGGATCTCTGATATAATTGACCGTACTGGGCCCGATTCACTGAAGCCTTTCGTCACGCAAATCACTGGTCCACTAATCAGAGTGGTCTCAGAACGCTCAGTGGACGTCAAATGCGCGATCTTGCATACGCTCAACCAGCTGCTTGAAAAGATCCCCGCCTTCCTCCGGCCATTCTTGCCCCAACTACAGCGAACGTTCACCAAGTCCATCGCTGACCCATCAAGCGAAGTGCTCAGAAACCGTGCCACGAAAGCATTGAGCACGTTGATCACACTGACACCACGCGTTGATCCATTGATTGCCGAGCTCGTAACGGGAGCCAAGACGCAAGACACTGGTGTGAGAAATGCCATGCTTAAAGGCTTGCAAGAGGTCGTTAGCAGGGTAGGGTCTAACATGAGTGAGACGTCGCGAGAATCTATTCTCAGTCTGATCGACGCCTATCATGACGCAGGAGACGAAAATATGGCAATCACTAACGCCCGATTGCTTGGGGGAATGATCAAGGTTCTTCCTGTAGCTAGTGCGAGCACACTAATCAGAAGCCGGGTTATAACTCAACCCCTGACAGAGGCGTCTGTTCTTGCTCTCAATGCCGTTCTGGTGGAGTCACCATCATCGTTGACCGAGGACTATGTTACCGACACAAGATCCGCAGTGTGCCAAGGAATCACAGCTAGGAGCACATTCATTCAGCAAAACAGCGTCCTGGCCAGCGGGAAGTTCCTCTTGGCAGATGGCATCTCCGAGGACGATGAAGCTACCACACCAGTGCTCTTAGCACTAGCTGACGCAATTAAGCCTGGTGGCGACATTGACAGGCGACGTCTTGCCCTGGTGGTTATCCGTACTGTTTCCCGCAAGCATCCCAATACTGTCCGTCCTCATCTGGCCGACCTGGCCCCTGCCATATTCGCAAGTGTGCGAGACCCTGTGATTCCAGTCAAGCTTGCGGCTGAGGCGGCCTTCCTCGAGCTCTTCGCAGTCGTGGAATCAGAGTCAGCTGTCTTTGACGAATACATGACAGAAGCTGGGAAGGAACTTCCGGCTGGCACACAGAGAACGATGGCTGACTACTTCAAACGCGTGGCCATGAGGTTGGCCGGCCAAGCGAGGGAGCGAAATGAGGCGGAGGGTGGACAGGGTAGCTTGGGACTTTTGGGTGATGAGGCGGAGGATGAGAGGGAAGTTTGGAGTGTGGGGAAAGTGGATTTGGGTGGGAGTGATGGGTTCATGAATGATTGAGTATGCACTGCGAGGAGACGACGAAAAACTCGTCATGACTTGCAAATCGGTGTAAGTATGTGTCAATGAGGAAATGAGTTTCTTCAGGGCCGCCGTAGTGCTACAAAAGGCGTGGTTGATGTCGGTTGTAGCACTACCAGAATAGCAGAGAATTGCGCGGCAGACACTGCAGATGTGAAATCAAATGCGCCCGCCTTCTGTAAACTCGGCACAGAAAGTGCCAAACAGCCGCCAGCTATCCAGTTCTACAGCCAATGGCCCATCGCCATGTGATTTTGGATATCCGCACACGATATTTCTTTTCTTCTGATTTCAGACTTGGGTGGCGGTGTCACTCAGCCTCACCTCCTTCGCTCGCTCCTTCACACCGAAATGGCAGTGCACGGGGATCCCTTATGGCCTTGAACATTGGAAGTAACTTTGGTAGCTCTACCCTGCTCACCTTCCTATGAAAGACATAGCGCTCAACCAGTTTAAATTTCTCTTGTGGCTGCGAACGTTCTGGTGAGTATTGCACCTTGTCCTGAGGGAACGCCTGTGGAAGTTCGCCAAGCACCGCGGAACAGGTACCATTACATTGTCCAAATGCCGGTCATGCTAGTTCTTTCTTCGCTTGAACAATTTAAGTGCAGTACATGATTCCTCTCCGTCAAGCTAACGGGATCTCAAGATTCTTCGCCCGGATCACTCCCTTGTAGTCCCACTCGTGGCTTCCTTCGCGACCGCCGGAGACTCTCGTTTCCCCCCCCAAAGGCCTGCAGCTTACTGAAGAGCCTCTTCAGGCAACCCCTCGTTTGATCCTAAGCGCTCTGAGTCGCAGCAGTAGCTTCAAGGACACGGGGCTCAATTAGAGAATTACGAAGGTAATGAAGAAATAAAAGGCACAAGCGAGGATGGATGGCATGAAACAAGGCATCATTTGGAAAGATTCACAGTTGGGATTTTGGTCAAGAAGCAAGGCAGATATATGTACAAGGATAGCAACTGACGTAGCAGTTGTGGCAAGACATTCCTTCAATACCTTCTCTCGTTACACCCTGAGATGCATACGCAAGAAATCATACAGAAACAAAATCTGCTTTATCTGGATTTTGGATCTTCCATCGAGCTCGATGTCTAATCGAGCCTCCGGAAAGCAGGTGCTGGGATCTCGGGCTCCGAGCCTGATGGACCAATCCCTGATTCTGTGGGAGGAGGCGGTGGGGCGCTCTTTCCCTCTGAGTTGTCGAAGTACTTGCTAAAGTCTCCCTTGTCCTCGAAAGGTCGCTTGCCAAGTATTCGGACCAAATCATCTCGTACGAGCATCTCCTTGCTCAGTAACTCTTCGGCCACCATTTGGACTTGCTGTTTCTTTTCAGTCAACAGGTCTTTACATTGCTTGTACGCCTCGTCGACTATTCTCCTAACCTCAGAATCTATGTTTCGAGCCGTCTCTTCCGAGAAGGGCTTGTGCAGTCGCTGCTCGTCGTCCTTGTAGTGCAGGTAGCCAATCTTCGAAGACATGCCCCATTCGGTAACCATTGCGGTGGCCATCCGAGTAACTTTGTTGAAGTCGTCACTGGCTCCGCTGGTGACGGTGTCGAACCAAATTTCTTCACTGACTCGGCCTCCCAGCGTCATGGCCATGCGATCCATCAGCTGGTTGACGCTCATCAGATACACATCCCCACCGCCAGCGGGCAGGTATTGCGCATAACCCAGAGCACCTTGGCCTCTTGGAATGATGGATACTTTCAGAAGAGGATCGGCATATTTGAAAAACCATCCACAAATAGCGTGGCCAGCTTCGTGGTAAGCAACAGTCTTCTTCTCCTCTGGCGTAAGGACGAGTGACTTCTTCTCCAAGCCACCAATGACACGCTCAATAGCTTGTTCAAAGTGTAACATAGTCACACTTGTAGCATTGGCTCGCGCAGCTAGAGAGAGGGGTTAGCAAGAGCATTAGAAAGATGAATATTGGTACGGGGACGTACCGATGAGAGCGGCTTCATTACAGCAATTGGCAATATCTGCACCGGAGAAGCCTGGTGTGAGGGCTGAGAGGCGCCCAGTAAGATATTCCATATCGACACTGGTCACGATCTTCTTCAGATGGACGAGAAATATTTGCTTGCGACCGTCCATTGTAGGTCGGTCAATGGAAATGTGCCTGTCAAAGCGACCAGGTCGCATCAAGGCCTTGTCAAGGACATCTGGCCTATTCGTACCTGCAAGCACGACAACTTGCTCGGACGTGTTGAAGCCGTCCATTTCGGTAAGGATTTGATTGAGTGTGGATTCTCGCTCGTCATTTCCACCACCGAAGTTTTGCTTTGCCCGTGACTTGCCGATAGCATCGATTTCATCAATGAAGATGATGCAAGGTGTATTCTTCCTCGCATTGGCAAAAAGATCTCGCACCCGCGATGGACCTACACCAACAAACATTTCGACGAACTCGGAACCTGACACGGAGAAGAACGGTACTCCTGATTCGCCAGCAGTTGCTTTCGCTAGTAGTGTTTTACCTGTTCCTGGTGGGCCGGATAGAATCGCGCCTCGAGGAATCTTAGCCCCAAGTGCTTGGAATTTACCGGGATTCTTCAGGAATGAGACGAACTCCATAATCTCAAGCTTAGCCTCATCCATCCCGGCGACATCTGAGAACTTGATCTTGACATCGGTCTCCGAATTGAATCGCTTGGCTCTTGACTTGCCAATGCCGAAAATCCCGCTCTGGCTTCCTGCACCTGACGCTGCTCGCCGTGAGAGCCAGAATAGTGCACCGACAAACAGAAGGGTAGGTCCGAAGGAAAGAAATGCGGCTGAGAGGGGGACTTCATCGGAATATGCGACAGGTATTCTTTCAGAGCTGGGTATGCCCAGCTCCTGGTGTGCTTCGTCCAGCCTTCGCTCAAATGCTTCGACGGAGCCGATGGTGAAGTAATAGTAGAAGTTTGGCCGGACGGCAGGAGACTCAGGGTACATATTGGCGACCGCCTCGCGGTGAAGTTCAACGCGGACTTTGTTGCGGTTAATAACCGTGAGCTTGTCTACTAGGCCCTTGTCGAAGAAAGTGGTGCGGAACTCTTGCCATGTGATATCTCTTGATGACTCGCCGGGGTAGAGGCTGCGGTAGAGGTAGTAGGAGAGGAAGGCAGAAATGAGGACTGTGCCTGTGTCGAGCTTGAATTCGCCGATCTTGATCTTCGATGGATCAGGACCTTTTTGCTGTTTGTTCTTTGACTTTTCCTTCCGGTTGTAATTTTGTTCGAAATTTGGTGTCTCTTCATTTGCATCCTCACCTCCTGGCTGCTCTTTGCCAGCTTCGGCTTTGATCTGTTCAACAGTCATCCTCGACATCTTCGTAAAGACTCTGACTAGCTTAACAGTGGTGGCGAGATCAATCCGTTTGTCTGAGTTGGCCTTTTGTTCATCAAGTATTTCTCGTAGCTCCGACGGTATGCCGCCCTTCTTGATGAGGTCCACCGCCAGGTCCACAACATCAGCCTGTGACTTCGGTAGTCCATTCTTGATCGTCTTGGCGATATCCGTGACCTGCTTGATCTCCTCCTCTGTCAATGCAGCGAACCCGGCGGCCTGCGCCTCTTTGCCATCGCTTGAGCCACCAGAAGGCCCTGTTAAAGGACTCGATTTGTTGTCTTTGGTGAAAGCTTCCTCGAACCCAGGTGGTGGCTTGCCAGGCTCTTTGCTACTAGCTTTTGAGACTTTTTTGTCCGAGTCCCTTTTCTCCTCCTTCCCAGGCTTCTTCTCGGGTTCGGGATCACCAGGATTTACTGTTGCGTAGGACCGGGCGAGAGTTCTTGAGAGGCGAGAGGGAATTCGTGATCTCGAGGCTAGTGATAGAGGTGTGCCTATACAGAATGCGTTCTCGGCGACTGCTATTGAATTTCGCATCAAGCTGCTTGGCCGCCGCAAGTAGCTTGCCATGTCAGCAGAACGCCGAGTTGCCGGCGAAAAGCCACGTAGCGACCCTGATGTATAATGTGGGCTTTTCTCTTGGTTATACGATTGGATAACGGAGACAAATCCTCAATGTAGGAGTTGAAGGAATATCAGAGGCGGGCAAAAATTGGAGAGGCAGCGGGCACTACGTATGCATCATGCAAAATGGATGCACATCACGAAAGCGCGTCTTGGCAGGCAAAAGAGCAGAAATCCGTGTTGACCTCACTTTTCTTTCATCTCTCCGACGCCGCTTTTAACAACACCCACTGACGAACGGGGGTGAACGCAAGGTGAATGCAAGGTGAAATATAACGTGAATCGACGGGTAAGGTCTGCCTCGCAGTTCACGGGTTCTTTGCCTGAAGCCTAAACTGGACTTCCTTAATCGCCAGATTGAGCTCCCACTATTTTTAGTAGTTTTCTAGACAGAGATTCCTATTGTGTTGTTACTACTACTATGGCAAGAAAGAAGATCACTAAAGATGAACTAAATGGGTGGTAAATGGCTCGCCTCGCGGTTGGGCTCGCCTCATAGGGTGATGCATGGGGATTCTGGCATGCTTTCCGGGGGCCGACGCAGGGGCAGAGGGTCGCCTCGTAAGTGATGAGGAGATAGAAGAGAAAGAGCGCTAGCAGAGAGCCATTGAGTGTCAAAGGAGCCAGCAGCACTAGCTTGCGTCAGTATTGCAGGAAGGTGGCTCAGGTTGGAAAGTGGTTGGTTGTGCAAGTAGATGATGGTGTCGAAATCAACTCACGCTCGACGGAGGAGTTTCCTTCTGAAATCAGGGTAGTCCTTCGTGCATGCCATTTGGAAGTTGTCATTGTCAATGCCAACTTGCCATCTTGGGTCCGCAGGTACTGGAATGTTAGAACAATGTCAGGCACAGTATGAATTCAACAACTCGAAGAGTACAAGCTTGAATGGGTGAAGGATCTGGTTAGACGAGACTTTGTAGCTTGACTCAGAGCTTACGCCACCTCTCATTTTGTGATACAAGTCAACATGGTCACGATTATTGATGTTCAAGTGATGCTTCGTTTCGAAAGATGTCAAATTTGTCCGAGTACGGTGAGTATATTTCAAAAAGGGCCACATCCCAAGCTTCGAAAATCAAGAAAGGGCTTCGCAGATAATAATGATCCGCCACAACCTAACTAAAGGCGCTATATAGAACCTAGATAGTTCAAAAGGTACGCTGACCTCAGTTCTCTAGGTTCCTTCAGTCAACGTATCTCACACGTCCTTTTTATCCTTTCTGCAACGATGCCAGTGATAGCGACGATAGAGATTAGTCGCCCATGACATGCACGCCCATGAGTTGCACGCCTATGAGAGACACGTCCATGACATGCACGCCTACGAGAGGCACGCCAATGAGAGGCACCCTCATGGGAGGCACGCCTATGAGAGGCACGTCCATGAGAGGCACGCCTATGAGAGGCACGTCCATGAGAGGCACGCCTATGAGAGGCACGTCCATGAGAGGCACGCTCATGAGAGGCACGCCCATGAGAGGCATGCCATGAGATGCACGCCTATGAGAGGCACGTCAATGATAGGCACGCCCATGAGATGCACGCTTATTAGAGGTACGGCAATGAGAGGCACAGATATGAGATGCACGCCTATGAGATGCACGCCTATGAAAGGCACGCCTATGAAAGGCACGCCTATGAGAAGGTGTGTTCCTGAGATGCGCACCTATGCGAGACACGCCATGAGAGGCACCCCAATGAGAGGCACCTATGAGGGGCATGTTCGTGAGATGCGCGCCACGAGATGCACGCCTGTGATAGGCACATCTATGAGATGCGTTCCATGGAAGACACGCCCATGATATGCACGTCATGAAAGGCATGTCTCCGAGAGACACGTCTAAGATGCACTTCATGAGAGGCACGCCTATGAGAGGCATGCCCATGGAATACACGTCTATGGAAAGCGCGCTCATAGAATGCACGCCTATGAGATGCACACCCATGAAAAGCATGCCTATGAGGAGCGCGCCTATAGAATGCACGCCTATGAGAGGCACGTCCATGAGAAGCGCGCCTATGAGAAGCACGCCCATGGAATGCACGCCTATGAGAGGTACATCTAAGAGATGCACGCCCATGGAATGCATGCCTATGCGAGGCACGCCATGAGAGGCACACCTATGAGAGGCACGCATATGAGAGGCATGCTATGAGAGGCACGCCCACGAAATGCATGCCTATGAGAGGCACGCCCACAAGATGCACACGGATACATGCCCGAGAGAGAGGCCCGCGAGAGGCACGTCCATAGCATACACGTCCCTAAGTCAATACAGCTATAGAACTTAAGTCAGCGCGTCTTTTAAGCTATTCGTCATGAGCATAGGACCTTTTAATAGTTGTGATAGACAATACATAGTGCCCAGTAACGAACTGAGGCGGTTGTTGCAAATTTACGAGAACGAAGTAGGTGGATCTAGAACCATGAGACGTGAGCAGGGAAGAAAATTGCGGCATGGTGACTTGTGCGGCCTTGGAGGTCATTGACAATGTAAGTACCACGACGAAGCCTCAAAACGAAGCTGGAAGCTATCGTGATCAATGTGCGGATTTCGTATCATACTTTTCCGAGTCTAACTATGGTCTATTGCCATCCCAATACTCCATGTAACGACAAGTCTGAAAAATGAATACCTCAACTCCTCGCTTACCCAAAAACAAAATCTGGACCAAAACACCATCCTGAAAAAAGTAAAGCAGCAACGATCTCATGCCAATCATTTTGTCACATCCATGTTATCTTTTGTATCGTTACGCCAATTTCCCTCTTATGTTTGAATGCTGTTGTGTGGGTTCATATGTTTTGTTGTGACCAGGTCAGGCCGAAGTCCAAATTCTCTCGAGTTTCCAGACGCAGAGAACCTCAAAGCGCTATCGTGACTGACGGGGATGACCACCCGAACCATCGGAGGCGTACCGGTTACGAGTGAGGATGATGGATGGTGTCTGAGGATGGGGTAGGGCTTCGCTGGGAGGACGTACTCGCTGAGACTCAGCAGACGAGGATTGGAACAGACCTAAGCTCATACTGGGCGGCGTCGCCGGCATCATTTGTGGGGGACTGGTCGTTTGGCTGCGGTCCGTGAGAATTGTGGACTCTCTTGGTGAGGAGATGCTGCCAAAATAACTACTACTCCTGGTTGTTGTCCGACTCGAAGGAATCACGAACGAGTCGCTCTTCTTGTCATCATACTCTTCGACAAAACTTCCAAGCAGCATCTTGTTAACGTCGCCGCGGGAGTGCTCAGTATCGACGATATCTCTGCAATGGTATCAGTGATCGAGAGGCTAAGGGAAAGGGTAAGCTTTGCACTACGCACGGTACATCTCTGTAGGGCAACTCGTCATCAAGTCGCTGAAGCCGGTATGTGGCGTCGGGATCGAATCCAAACTGAACGAACTCAAAGCTCACTTGGCGTTCCATGAGACTTTGCTTTTGCACTGCCTTCAAATCCTTCACGAATTGGACTATTTGGTCCTCCACCGCGTGCTTGTTCGACATGCCTTCCCACTTGCCATCCGTAAATATTATCACTGTCAGCTTTCTCAACTTATGCTTCTTAGGGTTTCTTTGGCTGTCCTTTACACTCTCGATGTAACGGTGAAAGATGTCACCGAGTGGCTTTCTTATGTCAGTATGTGCTCGGTTGCCGGCTGTAGGCCTAGCTTCTTCATCTTCCATCTTCTCTCTGAAGCTTGCCGCTTTGTTGCTGCCCTTGAGCTTAACTGAACCAGCGAAGAATTCCAGATCCATACCGTTGTCGTCTTGATGATGGGCCTTCATCACAAGCGTCTCAAGGAGATAGATTGCCTCATCCCACCAGTCTGTCATCGTTTCTGCATTGTCCACAAGGAATTGCTTCAATCAATTAGCGTTGCACAGCCTGTCACACCAATGGAAGGCAAACTCACAATGTCCCGGTCTCCAAAGTGTTGGGTAAGGAGTTTGTCTTTTCCTGTCCTTCCGAAAAGGCTGTCTCTCTTCCGCCGCTCTATGTCGAGGCGAGCTTGCCACACGTTCTGTATGCCGTACTGAGAAGCTGCGGTCTGGTTCGCTGAAGGCGCAATAGATGAAAGTGAAGTTCCCATCTTTTGCAGAGTCGACTTCTCGTCTAGCGAGTGCTGATCCTGAAGATGGCTCAATTGCTGGTCGGGCCTTTGCGAGCTCTGGTCTACCTTTCCTCCACCACCATATCCAGAAGTTGGGGGTGTTGACAAGTCTGTGGAGGCAGGGATCTTCTTCTCATTCATATCGGTCGGTGGCGTAACAGGATATTTTGCAGGTTCTGCCGAAGAGGCCAATTCTGGCTTTAAAGCTTCGGAGCGGTGACTAGTCGCCATCACTCGGACATCAAGTAGTTTGGATTTCCGCGTCTTGCGATCCTGGAAGGCGTTCAGACCGAGGAAGTCAGAGGGAGGAGTTGGTTGGGTTTTTGACTGGGAGGACTGGGAGAGAGCATCTTCGTTCATCTGAATCAACGCCTCCTTCAGACTCTCGGGCAACGAGTCCTGGGTTGCTTCATGGCTGTTTGATAGTATCTGTTCCATCTCTTTACATAGTTTGGAAGCCTCTATCCGCTCCTTTGCATTCCCACGAAGCATCTTGCGATCGACTAGATCAAGCATCTGGCTTGTTATTGTGTCTGTTCCTCTGCAAGTTTTCCGAAGGTGATTGTGCCAATAGATTACGTCTTGTAAAACCTCTGTCCCATCATGAAAGTGATCACCTTTCGGTTCTCCCGGTTTTGTACGGGAGTTTGAGTCATGTGCCTTGCTGATCGCTCTCTGTCGGACGTAGGTGAATTGTTTGATTCCTTGCGTTCCTAGCACCACCCATGAGGCAGCTACCGAGAACACACAGCCCAAGGACCATATGTCAATCGACCGAGGAACGTGAATTTGTTTGCTTGGTCCTGGATGACACTCCGGAGCGCCTAAAAAAAAAAAATAAGCCTTGAATGACGTCTCGCGGCGGGAGTCTTGCTTACCATAGGTTCTTGTCCCTCCGTGTATCATCGCAGTCTGATCTCTTAATCGCTTTGTCTGATCCTTCAATTTCTCGATTGCTTCACTTTTTTTGAATTTCGCGAAGCCTGGGTCAGCTAATTTGAACCTTCCTTTCACCCTCAAAATATTGTCCGGCTTTATGTCGGCATGCCATCTAGATTTTGTGAGAAAATTCAATAGCAAGTCTGACTGACCGTGACTCACCCATAGTACTCCTGCTTCACATCACCTCTCTTTCTCTCAAATGTATGAATGTCCTTGAGAGCTGTTGCAACTTCGTACAGGTCCGTCCAAAAGCCGTGGACTTCCTGCGGAAGCACAGGCGGCGCGCGTCCTGGGTCGAAGAAGTACTCATCTAAATCGAGTTCACCGTACTCAAGGATTATGTTGAATGTGTTCTTGCCGGATTTGTGGTCTCTGTGTCCGTAATCGCCAAGGTATCGGATGATGCCTTCGTGGCCTTCGAGAGCCTGAAAAGCGACGATCTCGTTGTCATATTCCGCCTTATGGCCGTCCTCGAACGATTTCAAAGCGAAATAATAGCGCTTCAGATGGTTAGTATTTCGGCGCAATCCAAGGAAAGTTGACGACGGCAGATCAAAGTGTGGTTGACTTACATAGCCTAGACTGTCGCCTGGCTCACCAAACCTCGATGTTGGTACAACCTTCCTGAGGCGTTCTTCCACGAACTCTTCCAAGACTTCAATCTGCCAGACAGTAGCAGTCCCGCCTTTTGCATTGATGGGCTCTTTCTTCGAGATCGGTATTATATGGCTGGGCAAATAGTTCCTTCGTGCATTAAGACGAAACTTCGCCGGACAATAACGCCATTGCTGTTTGTCAAATCTTTCAGCAAGAGATTCTGCATCAGCAGCAGATATACCCAAGTCCCCAAGTCGTGCCTTCAAAGAGGATAGTTCTATTGGGAGGTAATCCCCTAGGCCCAGCATGTGAAATCGGTCGATGAGGTTGCCACGATCAAGCTGGAGGAGGATACTGAATATCAAAAGGGAATCGTTCCTGCGAACGTAATCTGGATCGATGGGCAGCGCGGGCTCGTCTTGTGAACGGTATGCGGCCTCGAGCAGGCGAACCACGTTCTCAGAGAGCCATGTCTTGAGCTTGTCTACACGAATGAAAGGCCGGCCACATATACCAGTTATCTCGCAGCTCTTGACCTTCTCGCGGAAGTCGCGCATTATGTCATCGTGGGAAGGAACTCGTGTGGCCGCCATGGTGGGCGTCGAAGTTGCGTCCCGCCGCGCATATGTGGAATTGGGAAAGTCGCGACAAAGAGCAATACTCAAACCAACAGCGACTCGGCTGTTAGAGGTCTGGTCAACGAAATGGAAAAGAGAAAGCAAAATCCAACGTAAAGAAAATGTGTGCAAAACTGCAGAAGGCAGTCGCTGATGCACACAGGACTGCACATCTCAGAGGGTGGGGTCTATCGAGTGCACAAGGGCCTGTGGCCCCAGTTGTTCCCCAGTTCCCTCAGCCTCATGGCAAGCGGGTCAGGGCCATCGGTCGGCCTTTCTAAGCAGCTTAGGAGCAGTCGCTAAAGGAGGACAAACCCCTGCCAATGCAGGGCTTGTTGAGCTAAGCTCCGAGTTTGCCATGCTTAAACTGCAAGTCAGATTACAAGCTCCAAACTAACTTTGAGCCCGTGCTTGGACAAATCCCCTAACCCAATGCTAGTTGAAGTACTTTGTCAAGCCCCAGGTACCCATACAAATACAGTCGCAGAAACACGTTCCCACAGGGGCTATTATGTGTGAAGCCCCTTCCTGTTGCGCTCCGCAAAATAATGCCGTCATCGCTTTTCAAATGCAACAGTGAAAAGGAAAGAAATTTTTGAACGCCGATATCGTCAGGCCTTCTCCGTGGGTATCATATACAGAGGGAGAGTCTCTGCTATCTCGGCTATGTCTTTGACTTTCTTGACAGACCTTTTGAAAAAGTAATACGCCAGTACTAAGGTGATAAGCGTCAATGGCAGCGTTACTTCGAGCCATCGCTCTAGAGCGAGGAGTGAGAAGCTGCTACTGTTTCTTTGGTTGCCTCCAGGAGCGGAGTTGTTGTTGCTGTTGTTGTTGTTCTGGTATTGAACCACATCTGTGCTAAAGAACGTCTTATGTTGTGTTAGCAAGAGCATTGTCATCGTGTACGAACATCATGTGCTTACCGATACGAAAGTTGCTGGGAGATAGAGTAATGTGACCACGGTGATAATTCGCATCGCTACTGATTCTTTCATATTGCTCCTTGTCAAGTCCTCCATTGCTTCCGTTGTCTGTGTTTGAAGACGCTGCAGTATCTGCGAGGGTGTTAGTCGCAAAAGAAAGCATCGAGACAGACGTTACTTACAATATCCTTCCTGTCCTTTGTGATCTGTACCAGCAGTTTGGCTCGTGATACTTGCATTTTCTTGTCATAGATCATATCATTGATTTGGTTCGTGAATGTAAGGACTTCCTCCTCACAGCTTCCTTTCATTGTAAAGTCTTTGTGACGCAGAAGGCTCTCGTAATATTTCCGTAGGGCTGTAAGGACCTCAACGTTGGCCTCTATCATCATGATCGCCTCGTTAACCTTATCCGAGTGACCCTGCAGAGCTAGGAGGTCATCAGGTTTGTAAACGCGTCGAGGAAGTCCTCGCTGGTGTGGTGCATTCACTGCGTCATATGTCTAGCATGTCCGTTAGTATGAGAGCTTCCACCCACGGCCGTGTTGACTCACGCTTTGATCTATCATGTCTTCCAGCGATTGAATGTACCAACGCCACTCCTCAGTCGACCAGTTGGCCAAGAGTAAGTGGACTGCCAGACTGGACTTGAAGCAGTCGACTAAGGTCCCGAAAGATCTGTCCTCCGGCCTTCCCTGGGGGCCAACCATGTGCTCTATTCGTTCCTTGAGATCTCGGTCGCCCTTTGTAACCACCCACAATGCTGTGCCGTGTACAACATCAAATTGATGATGTATGGCGGCTTGACGGATGGACCACACTCTGTTTGGAAGCGTTTTGAGGAATGGAGCCTTAAGATTGTAGCACAGTTGAAATTGCCGTCCGCTCCGGCCCAAGTCTGAGAGGACAGGCCCCCGAGGAGGTGTGCCGAGCAGAGTCTGTTCGCGGAAGCCGCTGAATCGTAGGTCGCGGGGTCTGTCTTGTACACCGAAGACACCCAGAAAGTCAAGATACACGGGCATAACTTGATGGTAGGTCAAAATTCGAGCCAACGTTTTGCGCGTCAGCTTGAGGCGTGATCGCGAGTCCGACGCCCAAAAGTAGCTATAGATGGTGCTTGTCAGCAGAATAACAATGGGAAGTGGAGTGGCTGCAACTTGACTTACATGAACCGGCATTTTGGATCTTTTTTGGTGGCCAAGTGTCCTGTGACATTCGATGTTTGTGGATCAACTATAGACCGGTCGCCCAACCATTCTTTGAGCGCATTGTCATTGAGTATGTTCTGTTTACTTGGTAACCCTAAAAAAGTCAGTGGGTAAACCGCGTTTTGACGCGAAGAATAGCACAAACCGTCATTGGGTTCCAAATCGAGGAAGGGTATGTGATTCTTGTCATCGCCTTGATGTAACAGATTCGATTCAGCTTCTCCGAGCCGAGATTTGATCGCCTGGAGAGCAGAAGGGTACGAAGCGCTGTAAACGAGTTGTGTGGGATAGTCTTCGAAGGCCTTGTAGGACTTGGCGAATTCCGGGGTGAGATTCATAACTCAGAAGCTCTTTGCAATCCTTACAATCGCTCAAAGGCGCGTTCGCACACGTGCAGAGAGCAACATTTATTATGCTAACAGGATACGAAGAGTCGTGAGGCGGAATCGAGATGCATGCGCCCCGCCGTCATGTCATAGTCTCAATAAGTTTCGTGGCGGTGCCAGACTGGCCCTGCGCCCAAAACGTCCTCGCGCCTAAAATTGAAGCCCCAGAATCCCTTGCATCCTTAGCCTCGACATCACGCGAAAATTCCCAAAGTACATCTTCGCTAAGCAGCCGAGTTAACATGCAAAACCTGACCTCAACTGCCCAATACTGGCGAGACTGCTCGCGGCGGCTCTTCATCTTTTTCCTTCATGTAGCAGGTCATCATGATATCGTGCTTGTCTTCCTAGATGCCAGGAAGATAGCCAGTCAGCTTCAAATACGTGGTGGCGGTGGCGCGAACGACCAAAAGCACATAACTTACATCTGACAATGTCTCTGGGAGGTATAGTATGTAGGTGTCATCCTTAAAGCCCATCTGGTACGAGACACGTGGTGTTAGGAGCTTTGACCGGCAGTCTGTCATAGGGTAGATTACAAGGCAGAGTGCGAACCTTTTTTTCGAATGTCTCCTCGGGCCACTTTGTCTCTAACCAGGCTTTGAGCTTATCCCAGCTTATGTTGTAGGCTGTCAGGTGCTGCGGAGGGAGTTTGGGCTTTGAAGATTGGGAGGGCCCAGAACTGGACGCCCCAAAGCTTTGGGTCGTCCGACTTCGGTTCAACAGATCTGTCGCAACTCGTTTCGGTGTATTTCGCCTGCTAGGCGCATTGTTCGGCGTCATATCTGAAGGCAAAGCACTCAGGTGTCGATACCGAGCTCAATTTTCAGGTACGTGACTTCCGCTATGTACTACACACGATCCAAAGACGAACATTTCATTAGCCACATGGTTTTGGGGAGGGGCCGTGCTCAGCAATCTGGGGCTGGAGGGCGGCTGAAGGACCCATTCGGACCTTGATTGGTCAACAGGACAAGGGCTAATCCTCCATATGGCGGGGCGGTGGTCTGATCGAGGAAGGCTTGGGTGTGATTTCGTTCTAAGCGAAAGAGGGGCTGTGCGGGCTGCGGTCCGCCGCCTGGTTTCGGTCCGATGCGCTTGGAACAAATAAAAGATTTTCATGTGCCTTCCACCCCCGGCTCGTCTTTCGCTTCGCCCAGCTCCGGCGCTAGTCGCCGTTCTCTTTGGCATTGCGAAATTTGATACGCCAATGTTAAATCAGCCTGCTATTCGTCTAGCAAGATGTACCTTTCACTTCTAGATGATTGCGACAAACGATCCGTACCTCCAGTACCCAAACACCAATGACTAGAGGCTTATGGCAATCTAGTTGCATTAAACTTAGTGGGCCCCCCCTATGGTGCTACCCTTTCATTCTCCTTTATCCACGATACGTGCCTATCCTCTGAATACAGCGACAAGCCGTCCCAAAAATGCACAAAAAGTAGTACGCGCCAGGGTCGAACACGTAGTTGACTTGCGCTACTTTTGAACTTCAACTACGCCACGATACCTCATCTTCCCATCTTTGAGTGTTTGCATGGCGTCTGTAACACCCTGCTGTGTCATTGGCCATTTTTGAATCTGGGGTCGCACCCCATGCCGAGCAGCAAAGTCCACCATCGTCTGCATTTCATAGCGGTAGCAGCCTGCAGACCCAACAATGCTCAAACCGGCCACCACAAGTGGGAGTAGGGGGAGTGATGGCGCCTCGAAGCTGATTGTAAGCGGGTAAATCTTACCGCGCTTAGCCATGACAGACAGGAAGCTAAAACGACATGTAAGCAGATGCGACGGAGACACACACCGATTCATTGGGGGTGACTCACAATGCAAGGTCAGGCGTCGTGCTGGTTGTGATAAGCAAGTGGTCGATAGGTTTGATACCCTTCAAGTCTTTCAAACCTGACGTAGCATGGAATTCACTAGCACCGAATTTCAGTGCTTCTTCCCTCTTGCTCTCTGTAGTTGAGAAAACGACCGTTTCATATCCCATCTTTGAAGTGAACTGAATGGCGAGATGGCCAAGGCCTCCAATGCCGACAACTCCAACGCGGTCGCCAGCCTTGAGGCCCTCATGAACAAGTGGGCCCCTATGGCACAATTGATTAGATCGTATAATGGCAAGTGCAGAGACAAAATCATACCAAACAGTTGCTCCGGCGCACATCAGTGGTCCGGCGTGCTCGGACGAGATCTCATCTGGAATTTTGGTAAGTGAAGTGACGTCTCTGGCGACAGCTGTTCCGAAACCGCCCTCGTCTAGGTTGGCGTTGCCGAATGCCTCCTGATTTAGGCAGTATACATCCTGGCCTGTAGAGTTGTTAGTTGAGTCCTGTCACATGGGTTGATGGCAGCACCTGTCAGGCATGGTTTGCAGTAACCGCAGTTCTTTTGTACCCAGCCGAATCCAACACGATCGCCAACCTTGAGATCGGAGATGCGCGAGGCTCCTGGGCCGAGCTCGGAGATTCGTCCAATGCCCTCATGCCCTAGGCCCATCTCGTAGTGCCTATAGTGCTCGTCGGTTCCGCAAACGCCACAGTGTGAGAGTTCGACGAGTGCTTCAGTCGGGCCGGCATTGCGATGACCCTTGGCTCCGACAATGCTGCCATCTTTGGAACCCTTGTATACGGTGAAATCGATACCCATCGTTGAAGATAACAGGTTAAGAGGCCAGTTGTGTTTGTTTTGGACGTTGGCGGGTTTGGAAGCTAAGGAACTTTTGTCGGGATGCTCCTGTGACAGCCTTTGCTTGTGGCAACGAAGCGATGTTTCTGAATCCTGTTCGCGTGGAATACAAAGTCGTAAGATGTCATGTATCTGAGAGAGTGCCGGTGATTGAAAACATTGTGGATGGTTGGCGGTGCTTCCATCCTTTATAGCGCCGCCGTGATGAACACTGCTCCTTGCAGAACATTCTTCATAGATATTTCATCTTGATGGGACTTTGTAATCGCAGTAATCGAAATGTGGAAAAAGGGCTGTTCCCCAAATTCCGTCTTGGGGAATTTCTGCGATCCCCCAAACAAGGAGTAGCTAGGAAGATTCCGCAAAGCACTCTGATTAATCAGCATCCCAATCCTGTGCAAGACAAGGCATTCTGGACCACATGAGCGTTTGGAAGAGCTCCTCAAGAGGTCAATGATATTGTAGTTGAATGCAATGATAGCGTTTTTTACTGTCTTCGTAAAATGGCTTCGCCTAAAAACATGGTCTGGGGTCTATCGGCGTTACCGTGGCTTAAGAATCATCGGCTTCGAAATACTGGTCTGCTCAAGCCCGGCCGTAGACCGCATGAGGAGAAGTCTTTAGCTATCAGACGTGGATTACTTATTGCATCTAGACGGCCGATCTTCTTTCTCGTGAGACTATGACTCGACTGGGTTGCTAGAGTATAACTAGTAGAAGATCGCGGCCACTCTCAAATTGAACCAACAGTACAGAGTGCACCAAAAGTGCTTTCCGCCAAGATTTCTGCCATAATTTCGGAGCTTGCTTAACTACAAAATCCTTACGTTCCGGGCGCCCCTTCACCAAAACTTACCTAAATCTGTAGGTGCCAGCACGCTGATTTCCACAAATCTTACCTAGAATTAACTGTAGAGAGCTCTGCACGTTCTCGTCGGCTCCTTTACCTATGCCAAACACGTTTAATCAGGTTGAGATCAGGCGAATTCCTTAGCTATAGTGGATGCTGTATCCTTTTTAGCTGGCAGACATACGTTTAACGATGACTACCATACGTAAAAGCACCGTGTCCTTATGATAGGGTATTGGCTTTACATTGACGCTTCTGAGCAAGATTGTCCGGAAAGCTTTTGGTGCGGGAAGGCGGCAGAAAACGGCGGCCTCTGACGCAGTTTTCGGCGTCGTTCCCACACCCCGTTCAGGGCGTCTCTCCCGCCGCCCTTAACGCTCTCGCGGCGGCACCACGCCGCCAAACAGGCACCTGGCTTTAGCGTTCAGCCCTTGTAGAGCCTCCCCAACTTGTTCCCAAAAACAGGCCCCTCTCATTTTGCTCACAGAGAGCCCGAACGGGCTCTCTTCGTATTTTGGCAGCTTCCAGGATCCTATTTAAGGGCCGCGTACGCCCTCTCTCTGTCGAAGATGACTCTCCGCAGCATCCTCTCAGCTCCAAGCAAAAACGCTTTGCTGCGTCCCGCAGTCTCATGCCTGTCCACCGTCTCACGTCTGTCCACCTCTCCAACCATCGTTGCCTCCTTTCTCCAGTTATCATCCTCTCGAGTGGACCATAGTCCCGCTCCTCCAAGCCTCGTTACACAATGAATTGGTCGGCGACGGCCGTTGCACGCGCCGTCGAGATTCAGCCGTTGTCACAAGAAGAAGCTCTCGCCAGACAGGATGAGATTAGGCAATTGGGATGGTTTGCTCCCAACTGGGAAGACGCGACAATCGACGCTGTCCGTCTCGCTGGACGATATTGGCGAAAGTAGGTGCTGTGTCCACTTTGGCCCTCCCCCGAATGCTGACACGCTTGCCCCGTAGGTATTTCGATATAGCGGGTGTAGACTACAAGGAGTATCTGTTGCGGGGAGACCAGGCTGCTTATATGGCCTTTATCGATTGGATAGCTGAGACGTCTCGACAGAAAGGCAAGCAGAAAAGCCATCAGACCTATAAGAATTACTGGAAGTGGCTGAGTGAGTATTACGCCCTACATAGCAAAAAGAAAATGGACTTTCCTCAAAACGTGGGTTGAACCTTTCCAATCAGTCTATTTGAACATTCTGACTCACAAGGCCTTAGGAAGTCCTACGATACCTCGTCGGTTCTACTTCCTAGGGTTGGGGTTAGCTCGACTGGGTGTCTTGCCCTAACCATTCAGCACTATGCCAGGCTATTTCATGCTTGTCAGGGTGTCAGGATACTCTTTACCCAACACCGCCTCCCTCAGCCCTAGTGCTTGTCGACGCATCTCTTCCACCTCTCCGTACTACCTTGATTGCTCAGCACAATCACCAAGTTGCTTATGCCTGAAACTATTCCTTGAGAGCAGTACTAGAGGTCTTACGATGACGTGTCGTAGATCCTAATTTATCATGCTTCCGGCGTAACCGGCGAACGAGAGGACGGTGAACTTAGCGAAGCTCAAAATATTCCGCCTCCGAGTCGCCATTCCGCCATATATCTACTATTTCACCTCGCATGACGCCATGGATATAAGACTCTCCAACAAGTACACACTGATGGCCGACCCGCCTAAGAATGTAAGGTACTCTTGCACCAAAGAGAATGCAGCACAGATCTCCTTCTTCCATAGCTTCAGGGCCAACGCCGATATATCCTTTTTGGGTGTAAAAGAGCTTTCGACGATGGCATGTGGAGCTAGCATCCGCCATGAACCGAGCCCAATTTCCGCCTTGAGAAGATTCTCGTAAGTCATCAAAGGTGTTTGGACACACTACATTGGTGTTTCCGGCCAAGGCCCGCTCGTACAATTCGAAGAGATACGCCAGAAAATTAGCAAGGTGCCCAGAAATATTGTTTTCGGCGGGATCAAGATCGATCATCCCAGCGGTCAAGATTATACTCATTGTCTCCCAGAAATTACAAGAATGAATCGACAGGAGGCCTTCCACTCGATAAAACTGGTCCCTAATTCTTCTGAGAAGTCCGTTCGCAAAAATGGGTTCTTCATCTGATCTTGGGATGAGAAATTCCCTACGAAAGAAGGTGTCTGAATGCTCATGCACAACATCAAAACGAATGCCACGAGCCTTTAGAACGCCGCTGGAGTATGCTATTTCACAGTGTGTTTCATTACCTGCAGCGGTGTAGGTAAATCCACGATCCAAGGGACTACACCGCTTTCGGTTGTCCCATTGAGGTATCCATGAAGGAATATGGCTATTTAGATCCACCTTTGGTATGTGCTCAACTTCTGTCAATAAATTGAGATTCCCTGAACTTTTCAAAATCTGTAACGCGACTTCAATGTATAGTTCCCGCACCGTTTTGGTATAATCCGGCTGGAGAATTAGTTTGCCTTCCCATACGGCGGATGGATGGCTCAGGAACGCATAGATATGGTCTCTTGGATCAGAAGCTTCATATGAGCGTCCTCGCGATAAGGCGCCAGCAAAGCCTTCAAACCTTTGTTGGCCCGTCACTATCCGATATGGAAGCATCATCGTTGAGAGCGACAGTACGGTTGCGAGGTCAAAGTACTCCTGCAAGACTGATCCTTTGCTACTGACCCAACCTGAGAGGATGATTAATTCGTCCCAGTCGATAATCGTGTTTCCGCATAGCACAATGACGATCTCTGCCAGACAAATTTCCTGAACTATCCAGCAACGGGAGAACCACGGCCGGTTAAGCATCTTCGCAAGTGATGTCCATGTGGAAGTGTTGTAACGGACAAGATCGTCTGGCTGTACTTCTGGCATATTTTCCATGCCGCCTAACTTTTTGATTTGTTCTAGGACCGACGTAGCCGTCTCATGAATCAATGTCGAAACTTCCTCTGCATCCCCATCGTCTTTACCAAGCCAAGCGAGGACGTGCTCTGCATTGCCGAATATGGATGGCATTAATCGTATTTGCTGTGCCCGCTCCACTAAATCTTCCTGATTAATGCATATAGCATCTGCCCATAAAATTCTGGTATTAGATTCATGGCGGGCTCTCAAAAAAACATCTCTCAGGTTGACTGTAACTGGTTGGTTCTTTTCATCTACCGTGATCATCACGGTATTCTTGGGATCCCCCCACACGTATGATATCGCGGCATAAGTTGGAGCTGCGGCGATATCTGCGACGATCAATGAACATATTAAGGGGTCCTCTTCTCTTCCCGGTAAAAGCGTCAATAGCCTGATAGAGTCTGGGTTTGGTAGTTTCTTGTACTGATACCTGGAGTTTGCGGCGGACCGGAGGGTAGAAAGCTTGTCGAGGTCTCGCGAAGAGAGCCTATCACTGGTGCGAGACAAAAGTCGACTACTCGATGCCATTAGCCGGCTAGACGGAGAGGATGAGAATAAAGTCGAAGCATGTTTTGCTGGTGGTGAGATTCGGGCCCCAGGCAGCACTTCAGCGCGGCGCCCACCGTAACGCGGGGGCTTCCTCTCCTTCCCCAATCTAGTTTTTACCGACTGGTCCATTCTTTTCTTCTTCTTGGACTTGGTAAGAGCCATGCTATAAGCCACAGGGGTCCGAACGGGGGAGAGTCTACGGGGGGATCGTTCAAGGCGGGATGTTAAAGGAATGGCGACGGGTGTGAATAATCAGAAGTGTATCTGGATGAGTCGTTGTCTTTTGGAGTAGCTTCTGAGTCGAGGAAGTTGTGTTTCGGAGAGAGGCTCTGAAAGTGTTGAGGCTGGAGGGGAGTGTGTTAGGGTGCACCAATCTGGAACTGACTGGCTTGAAAAGGGTGGCTCTGTTGGACCTGGGCGGGTTGACGGAGACTATGGGCGATCGGAGGCGGGGGACCCAGGTGTACGAATGGGAAAGGTCTTGGCTCGTCCGCCTTTTAAGGTCCGAATTGGGCCACCTGGCCAATTCAGGTACCCGCTGGTACTCTTGAAACAGCAGAAGACAGGAAATGACTTGCCACAGTTAAGGAAGGCCACTGTCTTGAAGAAGTGCTCAACGGGTATCTCAATGGCAAAGGTGAGTAGGGGAGAAGTCAATAATTTGCCCGCTACTCGGGCTGCGCCTTTTTGGCAGCAGTTTGCACTAAAGGAGGCGGCACTGCAAAGGAAGGCTTTAAAGTGCTTACTGCCACTAGGGATTTCGTTGAATTCGGCGAACTCTCCGTCAGTCCAGCGGAAGACCTACCATTTCATCATACGCTGCAGTTCCAGTCCCATGGAACCCTGAGGACGTACGAAAACCGCTGCGCCAAGTGCGTGACCGCCAACTGAACAATCTGCAGCTTGATGTTCAACCACTTTCTGAGCATGAGCACGAAATGTTGTGCAATCGCTGCAATGTGCTCGATATCGACTATTTGCTCCGAACGAGAGATGTTCGCACCTATGCAGACATCAGCCGCGTCACAGGCTTCGCTCGCAAGCCGCATATGGGACCTCCAACCACCTCTTCTCGGGTTGATTTAGGACCATATAAGCACATTCATTTTCGAGAGCAATGCACCGTATGCCGCTTTATTCAGCGACTGATCGATCCTGCCACCATCAATACAGACAAACATATCTAACTCCAGCCTTTAGCATACACCGAGTGGAACCCGACGTCAGCTTGGTCCAATATGGGAAGAAGTGCAACTACACCGACTACCTTTACCTTGGTCAAGAGATCAACGATAATGGACAAATAAGGCTACCTTACTGCCATGAGATTCCGAATGCATTTGGCTATGTTGTGGACCCTGTCTCTACCGATGCCATGCGGGTACGCCCTGTAAATCCAATTCAAGTCGACCTTGATCTTGTTCACCGCTGGCTGAGTCTCTGTGAGAAAAGCCATGGAGACTTTTGCAAAGTCATGTCCTTTCAGGAGCTGTCTATCATTCGACTGATTGATGTTCATGAGGGAAGGATTGTTCCGTATACTCAGATTGAGCACTGCCAGTACCTATGTCTGAGCTATGTGTGGGGTGGAGGAGATCAGCAGGGCACATATGATCACTCAGCACTCAAAGATATGCCTGCGACTATATCCGATGCGATGGAATTTGTACGCCTCCTAGGAAAGAGATATTTATGGATTGATGCTGTTCGTTCCCAACCGCGCTTCCCTCGCCGTACCTCTCTGTTTACTTACGTATGGTAGCTGTGTATCGATCAAAGGGATGATGTGGACAAGAATCGACAAATTGAAATTATGAACAAGATCTACCAAGGCGCATGGGTTACGATTGTAGCTCTCGGTGCCACCAGTGCTCACTCCGGAATACCTCGCATCCGCCCGAACTCAATGTTGCCGCTTAGGAGCAACCAAGCTTCATGCGTCTGGAATGGAACTAGATTGATGGCGACCCTGCCAACACTCTCGCAGCAAGCCGCCAAGTCAAAGTGGCAAACTCGTGCATGGACGTACCAGGAAGCCATCCTCTCGCCACGATGTCTATTCTTCACTGAGGATCAAGTCTACTTCGAGTGTAATTCGATTCAATGCTGTGAGAGTATTGACGAATCAAACTCTGCGTACCACCAAATTCCTGCAACCGATCGACTTTCGATGCTTTACAGTTGCGTATGCCACGGAGGCAGCCAAAATGCGATAGGTAAAGGGGTCTTCAGAGACCCTTTAGCAACCTCAAGGGTAGAACGAGAGTGGTTAACCAAAAAGAACAGGTTTGAGAGATACGCTGAGCTTGTCGAAGTGTACTCCACCAAGGAAATGACATTTTCATCGGACACCCTGAACGCACTCAGCGGCGTGCTGCAGCAGCTGACTTATGTATGCTTCCCCGCTGGCTGCTATTGGGGGCTACCGGTGGATATACTTCCGTTTGCCCTTTTGTGGCAACATAGAGGCTCTCAAATTCGGCGGCTTGAGTTTCCAAGCTGGTCTTGGGCGGGCTGGAAGGGGGAACTCTTCTCTGCAGGCATAAACGGCAGCTCGACTTATCAACCGCCATTCAAAGCGTGGAGGGCTGAAACGACGGCCTTCAATACCGAGCTTGTGCTGCTTTATGAGGACCCTCAAAAGCGGTGGGAAGATTGGGCACCTGGTTACGATCCGATTCTCGACATGGCATCGACCTCCAACCATGCATCTTTGGCCACCTTGACCTTGTCTTCTGGGGAGGACCTCTCACAGACCCTTTTCGTGGAAGCTATCGTATTTGAACCGCAGAACCTGTTGGATCATTCAGGAAAATCTCCCAGTTCTGGGCAGTGGGAAGTATTTGGTCCGAATACCGTCATTTGCAAAATCAACCAGGTGACCTGCATGTTCTGGTGCCAACATAGCCAAACCAAGAGACAATTCTTACGCGGAAATCCTAGTTTGCTGTTGATTGGCCGCAAATGGTACAGTTATGTGGGCTGGGGCTATGACTTCTTGCTGATATGTCCAATTACTGGTATGGGTGGAGACAAGGCAGTACGGCTAGGACGAGTAAGAATGCACTTTGGCCCAGAGTACACGCACAACGAGAGTTGTCATATGGTATTTACAGCGGAGAACTCGCGGTTGATGCTTATAGGGTTGCTCTAGCTAGCTCGTAGGATGGTTTCAGACAATATATTTTTTCCTTGAACTTTGCGTCAACCCCATGACTTGTAGTCTTTTCCTACAGTTCTCATGCTGATTCCGCTTTCCGCATTGCTGCGAATTTGTCCTCATCTGAACAATGGGAAGAGCGAGACCACGCCAGAACAGGACTGGCTTAACGGTACGGAAGATCTCAGATCTGAACCTAGCGTACGCGCGGATGGCCTACCTATCGGCCTGCTCGACGGCGCAGACAGGGCCACGCAGCTGTCGGATAAGGTGATTCACGTGGTGAGCGGGCTTCAGGTAGCCGGCTTCCCTCATGTTGTCTGCTGCCTGTGGCCGTCGATAGACGGTGTATGCGTGGAGGTGGCGAGCGGGTTCTATTCAGCGCTCTTTCAGCAGGGGGAGTCGCTGTGGGAGAAGGAGAGGCGGCGTTTGCATTGAAGGAAGCCGTGATGTTGGTTAGGGCAGAGGACATGAAGACGCCTTTGATCTGGGTGTGGTTTGCTCACTACGTGCCGTAAGACGTAATCATTGGGTATAATTCTGAGGCTCGATTCTGAGGCTCAGTTTCATGCAAAGATCCAATTTCTTAAGCTCCTGCAAACAAGCGTTGTCAACCTATCATACTTTGCTTGGGCATGCATGGTCTTGGCGTCTTTCCCAACGACGTCATGTGGTCCAATCATTGTCCCGTCACTGCGTTCTGCTGAACCAGGTAGGGCAGGCACCTACCACACTCTACATTTGGTCAAGTAGCTTCAGTTCGTCTATCTAAGGCCGTCGCGTGACCAAGTCGCCGTCGACCTGCTGGAACGCCGGGCGTTTTACCGGCATCATTGTGTAAGGGTCGATACACGGGTCAGACGGTCCAGGCCGTGCCGCCGAGGGTGTCAAGCGAATAAGAGCCAGCCGGTCGCGCTACGGTATTATTCCCACTGGCCGCGTCGTATCGGTGCTGGTGGGAGGAAGGGGGGGGGGGGGGCGGTAGGGAGTCGGGTGCGATCATGCCAGACGCGGCGGGCGGTGAGAGGGTCACGGAGTGGCTAAACCGCAAGGGTTAGTCCACAGGTAGGCACTGAACCCAAATTAGTGTTTTGGATGACGAAGGCTTCGTTGGAGAGATAGAGGCAAAAATAGAGCAGCGGACTTGAAAGTCAGTGTCTTCTACAAATTCTCCCGAGGCTCGAAGTTGCCGAGAGCATTGTCAAAGTACCAATTCGGTCCAACTGAATCTCCATTATACAAGCTTCCAAACGTCCCACTATCATACGCCTTGAAAATAGCAACTGCCTTCGTTAGGCAATTATTGTCAATCACATTGTATCCACTCGCTTCCCCTTCGGCAACTTGGTTGTCCGCTGCTCCCACAGAACTGTTGGGTGACGTCTCACACCGATAATATTGGTAGTATCCGGCCGCATGATAGTTGCCTGCATCACTGAATGCGCTAAGCATATCTGCGAAGCTACCAGTTTCGTGCCAGCTCTGATTGGGTTCCTCGGTTGCGCCGTAGATCCAATTGGAGGTACCACCGATGAGGTAGGCCCAACCAACATGCCCGAGGCCGTCTGCCCCGCTAGGTGCGTTGAACATGCACACTTCGCCGGGACCTAGAGCCTGGGCGGGTCGCGCGGCATTGACGACAAAAAGGGCTGCTAGGGTGAGCCGGAATTTCATGCTTCGTGAGATCGGACTAAGCATCTTAAGGTCAGAAATGAAGATACTTGAGATGGAAGAGTACGAAGTAGTAACTCACAAATCGTCCAAGAGTTGGGGGAGGAGGAATTATGTTGCGGGCTAAGGTTGCTATCGGGTATGCGGCACTATTGGCAAGGCACAGTGAGATAACTTGAATGAAATAATGATCCATGAGTTATGATCCATCACCTAATAAATAGGAGGAGCTCTTCTCCGGTTTGGCCACGTGTACAGACTGAAAGGCTGAGTTAATGGCGAAGTAGATGAGAGGGCGTAGGATATGCAAGCTGCAAGAGTTGACTGTGTAAGGCTTCACATGGCACTGTCAGGCTCTTTCAAGCAGCTATTTCTGTGATACCACGTCCCTTTGCAAATACTCTTTCCTTATTAGAGACATTTGTGTCAAGGCGGAAAGCAAGGCTGTTCTCTCCCCGCTCTTGTCTAACTGCTCAGCTGAAACTCGCCAATAGAAAATTTTGTCCGATTGCCTTGTCCGGAAAGGTATGCCATAGTGAGGGCGGCGGCTGGCGAGTCTGCAAGGCGACAGCGACAGCGAGGCGGTGGTGGTTGCTTGGGGTGGGGGGTGGCCGGCATGGGGGCTGTTCTGGTGTTAGCAGAGAATCGCCAAAACACCAGGAATTCTATATACTTTACCAATCTAAAGCATCATTCTTGCGTGGGGGCGACCGTTGCCATACAAATTTGGTTTACCTGGACTGGGGGGCCTGCTGGCGTTGGCAGGGTCAGTTCGAGAATGGCTGTAAACCAAGATGCTGTTGCAACGACGCGAAGCGATTGTGGCACCAGACTCAACTGACACAGGTATATGACAAGTCTGTCGGAAAGAGAGACCTAGACAGTGAACGGCCCGCCAATCATTGAGGAAAGTGGCCACGAGATAGGGCCATGCAGGAAGCTTCCCGAAGTGGCGCAATAGAGCTGTTTTTGCTGCAGCACATGTTAGCCTGCAGGTCGTGGCTAACTAGGCCTGGAGTGTCCCCACCTGTTTCATCCTGTCTTTCGGGTAATGCCAGTATTATTGGGTCCTCATAGTTACCTGCGCACGACGCCTGCTTCTTCAACACGCTGCTGCCCTCGGTGCAGGCGCAGCACGTATGGGGACCGCGCTTGCTGCTAACGTAGCTGTGTAGGACCTGATATAGGTGCTCTCGATGGTCCTGGAGGAGTATGACGGACTGGAAGACCAGGCTGAGGCAGAATAAGACATAGATCGATTAAATGGACTGTGCTTATTAGTCACGACGATTAAGGTACCAGAGGAGGCGCAACAGAAGGCAGGCGTACCCGCTACCTTTACCATACTGTGTATGTTTCCCAACGGCCAGCGGCCCCCATCTCTGAGGTCATGCCCTCGAGGGGGGCGGGGCCCTTTTGAGGGTAAGGGTAGGGATTGTTGTTGTGGCGTGGTCCTAGGACAAGGGGTGCGCGCTTGGCGCTTGGCACCACATTTAGTCGTCTGTCGCCGACCCCAGCCTTTTCTTCTTTCACCCCCGGTACCTTCGTTAGAATAGCTGAATCGAATCTATTCTTCACGCTGCTGCAACAGTTGTCCCACACCGAGCTTATCGCCAGGGGTTAGTTGTGGCGCCAGGTAGCCAGTAAGGTAGATCGAGGCTTGCAGCGCTCTCCTACGCCCATCTTTCTTCCTGTGACTGTAAACCTCGCTGCTACCAATTATGAAGAGAGCGACGTCGCGTTTGATCCAATCGACTAGTGGATTAGTAAAGTCTCTACGTTTCCTACACTCCACTGCTACGTCCTTGATACCTTATCCTGTCCTGCGATGTCGACCGGATGCACTTGCACAGGTATTTGGGGGCCAAATGTAGTAGAAAAAGTGTGCAGATTAACCTGCAGACTTTCTGCTTCAGTTTCGGACGTAACAGGGGATTAGATAAGGTCGAAAGCCACCGGCAGGGGGTGTCCCAATAGGTCGCCATTGCGCTTGAAGGTCTTGCTGCAGCCATTGTAGGTGCAAGCGAATCGGAAGTGTTGACTGTGTGCGTTTTTGTTAGCCAACCCCCCTCCCAAAAAAAAAAGAAACTCACGACGCCCCCAGTGACAAGCACACCAGACACTACGTCCGCATGAACCTGGTCACTGAGCATGATATTGGCTTGCAGTTCCCGCCATGCTGAACTTGAATTTGATGTGGTGATGCGTTGGCAAAAAGGGCGTCCGGGTAAGCTGAAATCGGTTCCATATCCACGGATTATACACTCCCCAAATCCTTCACCTACCGTTGCATAGCACTGATCTGGTACAGCAAGCTCCCTGGGGGAAAGCGAGCCGCGCGTGCGGAGAAGAGAAAAAGAAGGAGAAGGAGAAGGAGAAGAGAACTTGATTATCCTGTTCGGCAGACTGCGCTCCATGCCACCACGCTAGCCGGCTCTACAACACCACAATAGTACTTACCAATTCAAGTCTATTGGTTGTCTGAGTTCTATTGTAGTTGTAACAATGGCGAACTGGACAGCAGATTACTTCAAGTCCTACCCCTTGGCAGAAAAGCCCTGGCAAGCAATTATAGCTAATGACGGTCGGGTCGCATCTAATAACACACATTTCGATACGTATTTCGTCGAATGCGGATATCCTTTGAGCGGCGGCTATAGTTACGCACCGCGATTCCTCTATTATGCTCTAGCGGCCATGGCCATCATCACTTGGAGAAAGACATGGATTGCGGCTACTATATTGGCATCTGTAATGACTTACAGTGCTACTGCAGCAGTGCACGCCGTGGTCCTAGTCTCCTTTCGCAAACGTCTTGTCGAGAATCCATTTGAATGGATCAGTGTTGATATGTCCGGGGATCTCATTCTTCCAGCTTGGCCACAGGCTTGGGACAACGACTGCGATGCTGTCCTCGCAGTCATCGGCGTTGCGATCCTTGCCTTAATCCCTCTACAAATCCAGTCTCAAATCTTCAACCATCCACAGCCTGAAGTTAAGGCGATTTTGCTTCTTTGGGCTATGCTGTTGCTTATGGGATTTGCATGCGCACTCGTCAATGAAGAGTACGTCGGCGCATGGAATTTTCCCCAACTGAGACTTTGTCCCCATGGATACAGTGATTCACTGCCGGTGTCTAGTACTGGCCCACATGCTGTTAACCAGTCGTGGAACAACACCATTTGGGAACTCTATGGCCATTCTCCATCAAATAGTGTCCATGCCTTCTGTCTATATCCGTGCTTCAACACCGAATGGCCGTTGAGAGACAACTCCGAAATCATGGTCATTCCGCAAAGCAAAACGACTATTGTTGAGAGCATGGCATTTTGGATCACCGACATGGCGGTGTACACTTTGGTTTCCATTACTGGCGCGATTGGCATCATGGTTTTCTTCATCCCGACTTTAGATAACTCCGACTCGGAGCGAAGCGGATTGAAGAGAAAGGTATTCGAATTTCTCAAAGCACGGCCATTCTTTCAACGAAGCACAGGCTGCCTCCTCTTAAGAATCATTCAACATATTTACCGTCAATGTCTACGCGCCTACGCCAGATTATTTTGCCCGGTTGCGCTCGTGTTGTTTATTGTCTGGATCGAAATCACTCTTAGCACTGACGTGGAGGGCGAGTCAATCCGTCACGTTGGTCAGTGGGGCGCCTTGGTAGCGGCGGCGCTCGCAATTGCTGCAGCTATTATTGCACGTCATTACAGCGCATGCATGTTGGTTATGAGATGCAGAGGGCGAAGCTGATCATTAACGATTGATTGCTTGGTGATTGTTTAGGAAGAAGGAAGAATCTAGCTAAAGGAAAGATTGCTTCCCTATGTTCAATTCGTAAAAGGGAGCTTTTGGTACCTCTGTAGACTTGTCAGACATGCTGATTGTACTCACCGGTTCGTAAAGCTTCAGCTGGGCAGGTCTCAGGCGGCAAGGCGACCTCAGGCAGCAACCTGCGCTGAGTGTATGCACATAGATGCCCTCTTCTCCTTAGGTAGTGTGAAGGGATAAGGGTATGCCAAAAGGCTGGTTGTACGATTAGGAGGGCATAGCAACGATGGGAAGGCAGAACCTAGAGACACGTTTTGGTTACATTTGAAAGGTACCTGTGAATTACGCCATCCCGGTTTAGCCGCCCAAGTGAGCCGCCTTCACCGCCCGTCGTCTCCAGTATGGCGTCAGATTCGACCTCATCTGCCAGTCCAGTCCTTCGCTAGGTATAAAGACGCACTCGTCCCCCGCTGCTTTTCCAACTACTCTCCCCTTCTCTTTTGGTTCCGTCCCCTCTCTCACCTTTCTGCATCGCCCCTTTGTGCCTCAGGCCGCACCGAGCTCCGCTTACCCCCCTTGCCAGGCCCCTAAGTCCCTACAGAACCGATACGACGTGTCCAGTGAGAAAAAGTGTCGGCTGACTCTTATTCGCTCGACGCCTCGGCAGCATTATCTCGTTGACCCCTAGCAATGACGACGATGAAGTGCCCGGCGTTCCAGCAGGTCGCCGGCGACATGGTCATACGACGACCTCAGATCTAGGACCACTGCAACCCCCTCCTCCAAGCCTCGTCCACCCATCTATCAAATCTCCTCACGTCTCCACCGTGATCGGCAAGGCCGCGTCAGCATGTTGACTGGCCGCGTCACCACTGCGTCCTCCTTTTTGCCAATCTCCCACCACGGCTAGTTTTGTCGAGAGAGGGATTAAGACTAGCGCAGGTTACGCTGCGACCAGGCCAATGGAGGAAAATGCCACACACTCAGCCCGCTCCCCACTTATATATGGGCGCAGCAGTTCACGGGGGCAGGCTTAAAGATAGCCACTGACATAGCCGGCATGCTCGGGCGTTCTCATTGGTGAGAGGGGAGATCAACAGCAGCTGGCTTGGGACCTGGTCCAGCTGAGAGCGCGACGGGGCCAATGGGGAAAATGTCTCACCGTGGCGAGGGTCCAATCTGGCATCATATCGCGGAATGCCAGGCAGAATTCTGCTGCATTGGGCATCCGCTGAGCGATTGCAAGCTCGCGTAGTCCGTCGGAGCCGACTTGCCGAGCTCTAGAGCGTGTGACGCCTTTCCCCTGACCGCGACCTAGAACGTTCGTTCGCGCTTCCGGAGAGACTAGTGAGGGTCGAGAACGCCTTATCAGGCTATCGTACCGTACGGTAGACGAGACTTCAATGTCACATTGCTCCGGTCCGGGGTTGCGGCCTACCCACTCATTGTTGTCTTACGAGACCACGTGGATTACAATGCTTACGGAGTTGCCTGAATGATTGAGGTGTCTAGTGGTGGTGCGATCGCCGATCACCATACCACGCCGCAACACCAAGAACGGAGATTGCATATTTCCCCCCGGGACTCTAAACATCGTTACAACGATGTTTGGTGGAGGTGGGGTTCGAGCTATCTTGATTAGACTCGAACAACGCAAGCCTCTGTTCCGATTGATTCGGCCGAAGGATTAGCTATTTCTGCGGCGACCGGACTGTATGGGAAGCGAGGCTTCGCTCTACGGAGGCGTATGGGCGTTCCAACTCCGCCGTTCAAGCGCAAGAAGCGACCGAAGGAACAGAATTGTGAGGTAACTCGCCGTTAGTTTCCTTGTTTATCCACGTATGGCACTCGGTATGCGAGGCGTCCTGGGGGATAGGCTATTACTAGAGATCGGGAAGTTTTTGCGCAAGATGTGGTCGCGGAAATCAGTGGGAGGAGAAGATGAAGATGCTTTTGAAATGCAGACTCTATAAGCATGTAACCAAGAGCGAGGACTTCCTTGCGCCAATAGCCCGTCACTGGCCTCTACCTTTGTCCATCAAATCAAGGTGGCTGGTAGGGTAGGTTGCTGTGGAACACATATCTTCTTAACTTAGCACTAGTAACTAGCGATTCGAACTGATGCTGCAAGCAGTTCGAACTGCTCTTTCGCTACCCACATACTAGACTAGCAAAAATATCTCGTCCCCCTGAAGGATGAGGCAGTTTCTCAAGTTGCCGGTGCAATACCGAAAATATTCCCAGTCGCTTATAGTGATTCGCAGTCCCATAAACCAAGCGAAGGAGAAGGCCAGAAGTCTCGACCTCCCCTCTGACAACTGGGAGGCAAACGACCTCTATCATCTTGCCTCCAGGCAGACGAGCATCCAAGGAGCAACTTGCCCCGATGGTGGCTCCACCTTCAGTCTTAATCTCCTTCGTCTTTACCTCCTGCAAATCAGCCAAGGGTATGCCCCTCTCCAAATGCTCTAACATACGCTCTCTCTTTGCCGCTGCCTCTGCATTCTGCCACGCCCTCTGCATTTCCTCCCTCCTCTCTGCTCGGCGGACCATGCAGGAGCAGCAGAAGGGGTAAACGCCGATCCAGCAAATCCAACAGAATTTGCCGATATGCCAAAGCGCCACGCCGAGAATATAGAGAACAGCCAGAGCTGGAATCAACCCGACAGCCGCGATAATGAGAGCTATAGCCGCGGGAATCAAAGCTATAAGAAGCAACACACCGACAAAGATGCAGATGTACTTCAGACCGTACTTCCATAAAAACAGAGAAGTTGGGATGATCCATTCGAGGGACCAGCTCCATATTATTCGGAAGGCATTCTTGATCCGCGCTGCGATCTTGAGGAGGTCAGGATCTATCTTGCTGTTCTCCGATGAGCGAATCTACTTACACTCTTGGAATACTCAACCGTTACCACCTTGTCAGAGCGATTTCATTTACGGGATATTAAGATAGCGGCCGGCAAAAGCATGCCCGTGACGCGTAGCGCCTCTCGAGTATTCCTGCCGCCTCGCAGCAGGTTGTCCTAGAGGTATTCGTACCTAAGTATGCGAATAAGCTTTGTTGTGCTCCGTGAACGAGCAGGATTGGGTTCTATGGTGCCTTCTACTGCCGCCCAGAACCACGATGGGGCGCGGTACTCGTTCGGGCGAGGCAAGATGGTACCACCAGGTTTCCAAAGCAAAGAGTCTGGCAAGTCATCGTTTAGCCAAAATCCTGCGCAGTAGCTCTTGCCAGTAAGGCCTTGGATGAGGGTAGCGATGCCTTGGATAGCAACAAGTCTGTCGGATCGAATCGTCAACTGTGCTGATGTCATGTAGTCTTGGAGGAACTCCCACCAGGTAGAGTGATCTGCTGACACGCCGCACGAATGGTCCAGTAGCTTGTAGAATCGAGCCTTTTCGACCTTAAACGACACAAACTGGTCGATGTAGTTCTCGCTCGTCTTTCCGCACGGCCACGTTTCGGCAGCTTGCAGCTGCTCGCAGGCCCATAGAATTTGCGTCCCGCAAAACATCAAGAGACGAGGCGAAAGCGTTCGCTCTTGGAAGATCCAGCCTCTGTTATACCACAGCGAGCCCCTGACTTCCCTGTCGTGGATGTGGTGGAGATATTGAGACCTGATGCAGAAGGAGTATTTGGAGTCCGTGTTGAATGGATTCGGCACGTGGCAAGGTCGGACTCGATATTGGTTCCTGGTAGCAAAGCAGCCGCTGGAGCCGCATCCACTGTTTTGCTGCTGCAATCGTACAGGTCGATAGACCATAGACCTTGGACATAGTGGCTGACTCCCGAGACCAGTTACCGAGATCGTCCTGGGTGATGCACATAGAATCCACCCGCAAATATGAAGCCCTAAGGCCCGAGGACCCGCAGCGGAATCCGGTATGGTGGCGGAAATATCAGATAGAGGTATTTTCTCTTGGTACGCTGTGATGTTGGTCGAACTGAGGACACAGCTCTTGTCGGTGCCCCATCGGTGGCTCAAGGCCGCGTACTGAGTCTCTATATCCAAAGAGGAGCTCAGGACGAGACGAATAGCAGGTTTGTCGCCAGAACCGACATCAAGGAGGCGGGTAGGGAGCTAGGGCTCGGGCAGGCGAGGTCTGCAGGAAGGTTGGCTCGTTAGGCAATTACGAAGCCATGTTTTGCCGATTTGGAGGTTCTCTTCGCAACCTGTCGAGGTTTGTTCATCGATGCTCCTCTGAGCTAGCTCTTCGGCTTCATTCTCTGTCTCTGTCAGTCGAGGGGAAAGCACAATGGAATGAAGACTCACGAGTAGCAAGCTCCATTGGCAGCACCACCTGAGCACCAGGCCCATAAAACTCGAGCACCAGCCAGGAATTTGCTATCTCACTAACGAGCCTCTCCGAGTCTGTCGCGAGATGCCATCCGAGGCCGTTTGGCGTAGGATCTATCTCAAATTGACTCAAATATCGCTTCAGTTCTGCTGAGTCATGCCCATCGTCGCCCGTGACCTGAGGGATAAGCCATTTTTGACCTTTTCCAGAGCACGCCCAGTCTGGGTTGAGGGCCTTGAAAGCATATCTGATATCCTTTGGAAATTCATCATCTCTGTGCTCGTCGTAGTGCCAAGTTCGGGGCAGATTTCCGTTCTTTTTTACTGGCGTTACTGTGGCTCAAGAATCATCAGCTTCGAACGACTGGTCCGCTCAAGCCCACTGCAAACCGCATGAGAAGAAGTCTTTAGCTATCAGACATGGATTACTTATTGCATCTAGATGGCCGATCTTCTTTCTCGTAAGACCGCGACTCGACTGGGTTGCCAGAGTACAGCCAAAGCAGTCACCACGCAGGAGCTGCGCTAGTTGTGTTTATCTTTAAGTGACCTATAGGCACCACATTTAGACCCGGTCGTGTCGTTATAATTGATCCTGCCAGACACGATCCCCAATACCACCCGACGCCCCAAAAATGCACAGCAGTTGTATCCAGCTAGGGTCAAGTTTCTCGTGCTTTAACACCTAACTCGAGAACAGAACAGGACAAGCGCTTTCAGGTAGAAATCAGCTAAAATCTGTGGCATATCTTGAGCGTCTCCGAATCGCGCTCCCATATTTGAAGAAAACGAACGGGACAGGGGCCATGACCAAAGAGATAGCTCCGAGCACTGTGAGCGTCCAATGCACTCCCAGATTCTTGTACATCGGTATCGAGACCTCGATCATACCTCCAGCAACCACGTATCGCACGAATGTAGCACCAACAAGCGCACTAGCAGCATGTGCTTCGAATGTGTCGATCAAATACTGATAAGTCGAGATGAAGATCCCCATAATGGCAAATCCAATAGGGACCGTAGCCACGAGGGCAGACCACAGACTGATCGAAGGATAAGCGGTCCATCCCATCCAAAAGAGTCCGATGGGCAAACATGGAGCTGCGATCATGGCAAAAATGAGTCGCTCTTCTGGTGGCAGCCGGGTACCTCCATTTTTTTCAACTTCGGCAAGCCGTCTCTTATACCGCTTGTAGACCCATGGAACTAAAGCCGAAGCTCCCAAAAATCCAACTCCGATACCGAGAAAGCAGAGGAAAGTAAGACCCTGGTCTAAGCCGAAGATGTCCGTGAAGATGAACTCGTAGCCAGTGAGGAAGGTGAAAAGAACAATGTACACCACAGTAAGGTATAACGTGAACAATACCGCAATTGGCTCAAATGCGAAAAGCACGAAAGGTCGGTACATGTTGTGGACGAGACGGTCGAAGAACGTGGTGTCCTGGACTTCAAGCTGTGACAAGTAACGTTGATCGCCAGTGATTCTACGTAGATGAGAAGCTTTCCATTTCAGCAAGGTTGGTCCATATGTTTCTGGCATAAACAAGAGCATTGTTCCCAGAATGAGGCCGGACCAAATGAGAGTCACCTGTCGCAAAATGAGAAAGATCTTCGCTGCTTATCCGAGATACGTACCCATTCTGTCCAGCGCCAGCTAATGATGCCCTTAGATGCTGCTTGCCCGATGAAGCCACCCAAAACAGGACCCAAAACTGGGCCCCAGAATGCGGCATTTGCGAACAAGGGAAAGACAGCCGCCCTTTCGGAAGCTGTCCACATGTCGGAAATACTGCCACCGGCACAAACCAACGGCGTAGCGCCGAATATGCCCGCAAGGAAGCGGAATGCCAGCTGGGCGCCAATGTTTGGAGCCTGTGCGGCGGTTAGTTTGAGCTAGTACTAAAATATGCACTGGGGAGGTGGTGGGTGTGTAGCTTACCAAGCCCGATGCCATGATAAAGATCATGAAGAGTGTCATCGTTGCGATGTAGACAGGATTTCTTCCCACAGTTTCCGAGATCGGAGCTGCGAAGAATGCACTAGGAAGTCTGTCAGTGCTTTGTCCTGGACGGCCCGGGTAAAATGATATGCCTTACCCAGAACCAAATCCAATAAGATATATACCAGTCGCGAGTGACTCTGTGACTTCACTCACACCGAATTCGATCCTGGCTTGCTGGATGACGGCCGAATCGACGCTTGAGGCAAAGCCGACGATAAGCCCGGTAGAGGCGACCAGAAGGGTGATCAACGTCCGCTTGAGAATCGACCAGTTATGCGGGTTTAAAGGGTCTTTCTCGTCCACGTATCCTACCACGAAGACTTTCCCACCCTTTTCATGACGGCCTTCTTTTGTGGTTCTCGAGCGGACATTGATGCCTGTGAGCGCCAGTCCCAGACTTGTTCCTACAATATACCGTATAGTTAGTGACCATTTCTCAGATGGGTCGGGTTTTTGGAAATAGGAGGCGAATCCAGGAAGATGTTGATCCCTCGATGAACCAGAGCAGACATCCATGATTACACATCGTAGAGAGACTCACCAGTTGTGTCTCGGGTACTCGCAGTTCTGAGGTCTGGCCGAAGGCTGTCGACGATGGACATAGATGGACTTCGTGTGGTGGAACCGGAGAGATTGTCCTCTCCGTTTGCGGCATTTCCAAGCACTGGTTCATTTTGCCGGGGTGGTATGGGATCTTGATCCGATGTCTCTTTCTCTTCTAAGGTATGGTCTCTGCCCGCAACAAGCGGTGCAGGTCCGGCTTCAACGTCTCTGGGTTCGGCAGCAGGAGTGGGATGAGGTTCCACCTGCCCTAGAATGCTCTCTCTCACCCCTGATGTTCTATCAAGCCCGTGTCTCTGTATTTGTTCGCGTAGATGTTTCTCAAATCTGCGGTACTGGAGAATCGACTGCATGCCTTGGAGTGATTTCCTTTGAGGACGACTGATCGACCGAAGAGATGCAATGGAGCGGTCACCGGAAGCTGTGTGAAAACCACGAACTAAACAAGAAACAGGAAATATGGAGAGCAACTCGAATATAAGAATGTTGACATAGCTAGACTACGCCAATGTCTTTGTAAGCCAGTTAGGTTCTGTGAGGTGTCCATATTCACGTTCATAAACACTAGGTGCATATCAGCCGTTGCGGAAAAAGCTGAGGGGGGACGATCGGTGTTGTCGCTGACAGACGCCCAGCGGAGATGCAATGTTCTCTGAGAACTCCGATGTGAGGCTTATGACGTATCAGTTAGCCCAAAGTCCCGGGAAACCGGGACCTAACGAAAAGCTTGTTCTCCCCTGTGTGGTTCTGACAAAGCATTTCTTACAGCGGCCGCCGCGCACTGGCAGACCGTGACCTGACTGGCCTTTTTTTTCGGTCATGGCGGTGCACCTTCTTAAGGAGGCAACATTTTGGGCCGCTGAAAAAGGGTTTAGAGAGAGCGAGCTCAGAATATGCCAAAAACAGCGAAAGGAATATCAGATCAGATTGGATCAACTTTGGTGTTGCGTTCGGATTTTGCTTAAGCCCGAGGCACGGGCCATCGGCCATGGTCATGCCAGTGGGGCTGAGCGGCGCTTCGTGGCATATACCCTGATAAACACGGAATTAGAAGGCAAGCTTTTTCAGGTATGAAAATCATTGAAGCACGCGACACAGTGGTGGCAAGACCATGTTGATGAGCTATTCATTTTCTCATTGAATTAGTACATAGGTAGTCTGTCTACCCGTGCACCACAACTCAGGGGTTATTTGTGACCCCATGCAAGCATATTAACGCCCTGCTTGCATCTCCAGGAACACCATTTCCCAAGTGGACATGTCAATCAGATGAAATCTCAATCCTTCTCTTTGTTCTTGATCCACGGATCATTATGATGGCTGTCCTGCCCAAGAGACGGAAGCCTCGATAGCTTTGTGCCGGCCTTTCCAAGCACTTGTCTGGTTGCCGATTTCCGGCGCTCCTGGTTATCCGGAATTTGGCCATCGCTCGTCAGCATCTCGCCTAAGCTGACGCTATAGGGACCATCGTCCATTGCACTATCCATTGGCCCCGCATTCTCGATTTCATCATGTCTCCCTGCGAATGAGTCTTTCGTTGCAAGCGGAACGCTTTTCCTTTTTGCCTCTTCCCGCTCCATTCTTGCAAACCCAAGCCTCTTCAACTCCGTCTTGAAATCGTCCAACATGATCGTGTCGGTGAGGCACTTAAACACCAGCGATAGCTTCCAATAAGGGTTGATTCCGTCAACGGTACTGAGGCTAGTAAGGATACTTGCGAGAATGTCCATAATGGTGAATATGATTGCTAGACAAACAGCGGCTAGCAATATGCCCAAACGTGGAGACTGGCCGATCAGGCGAAAGACTGATGTACCATAAGTCTTTCGTATCACGTGCAGTAAGATGATGTTTGTGAAGATCCACCATGGATCTCTGAATAGAGGCTCGTATGGCCGAACTTTTCGATACAAAGGATTTATGTTGTTGAAATATCGAAAGTTGTCGAAAATTTGGAGGATTATTGGTGGTACAGTAAGGGCGAGTGTGGCGAGATATGTTATCTGAACTTTGGGTCCTACGCTGGGTGGGAAGAAAGACCCCTGTCCGATGAAAAAGGGTCTAATTTTGATCCAGGCGACGATGTTATGAACGACCCAAGAGCAATACAGTAACGCTGCGGTAGACGAAAGATACCATCCATAGCCGTGGAAGTTCATGAAGCAGAATGTGCCATGCGAGGTGGCAAGAAGGAGCTAGACCAATCAGCGCCCGTGATAACAAGACATTAGCGTAAGTGAAGTGTCTGCGTACTTCAAATAAGATAAGCTTGTGGAGAATGACGCCCTTTCTCATGTTCGCAACCGTGATACAGGCCATAATCATCAAAGCCCCTACCATCAAGCCTTCGCTCCATGACTCCAGTATGTATCCTTCCGGCGTCGCATTATCCCGCCAGTGCCCATCGAAACTGGCATTCCGACGTACGAGGCTGTTGGGATGCTCAAAGTTCAGTTCTGGCTGCTGTAATGGTGCCATACTGCATAGCTTTGGATATAGGAGCGAGGGAATGTTTTGTATTCTTTCAAGTTCTCGAGAGCGCCCATAATCCCAAGGGCTAGCCCATGCGCAAAGCCCAAGCCGGGTTCTTCGTCGGCTCACGAGTTCGACAAGCTTTGAGACTACGGACAGGAGATTGCAATGTAACGTCTGTGCGAGGGGAAACGTAGTGGGTGTCGCTAGATCTCGAAGTAAAATCAATGATGGACACTTTGTGCGATCGTTAGAGGACGTTGCAGGTCGAGGTGCATGGGAGATATGAGGGAATAAAATTGCGAAGGACTTGGAGTTAATCCACCCTTGATATGGAAGTGGGGCTGTAGAATGTGGAGGTCTTCCTAGAAAACCCGGGGGCGCAAAAACCCGGGGCGCAAATCAGCCTAGATGTTTAAGTGCGACCCCAGGGTTGAAACATTATGTAAATGTAGGCCAAAAGCCGCCTGGGGAGAGCCTAACGTACGCGCGATCTGGGCGCGACCTTGGCAGAATTCGGGACTGGGGGACGAGCAGCGCAGTAGTTAGGGATGACGTAATACATGCCTGCAATCGAAACGGCTGGGACAGTTTATAGTCACGGGTCATAGGTTCTCATCGGAAGATTTCTTTCGTGGACTGTGGGGTTGTTCTAGTCCAACTCCGCCGGCACCGAATTCACGGTCTTGACAGGGCGTTGGGGCATCCTAAGATAGTTCAATGCTGATCACAGACTCATTGGGTAGGAGCTTGGGCCCTAGTGTGACATCGTCGCAAGGTTGACATGGGCATAGTGATGCTGTCGCCCAGGAAAGACTTTGATCGCAACTTCCTCCCAAGGCACTATTATCCCTTCCACTTGCTCTGCCTTGCGCAAAGGGGATGTGCTTCGGACAATGGCGTGGGGGCAGGGATCGCTTTGCGTTGCGATGGTACGTTTCATATGGCCGCATTTGCGCCGGTTGCGCTATTTCTGGGGAGAGTTTGTCCTTACGTGGTATCGTGGTACATTGTGTTCGAGTGTCATTCTTCCTTAATAGCCATCTTGCGTTTTCATTCTGATGAATGCTTCAGAGTGAACAAGGGCAGTCAGTTAATATGCATTTATTGATTGGGCTGAAACGTATCCCGGCCAGTCCGTCCACGAATGCTGTTCGAAATCTGACCAGCTAAAACCACAATCGAGAGCGGGACAACGGAATCATGGCAGAACTTGTACTCCAAGCAGTCACGTTCCAAGAGGCACCTGGTCCTTGCTATGTATTGTGGTGGGGTGGATACCCTCTGCCACGCGACCAACGCGCACAGAAACAATGTGTAATCTACCATGCGGACCTTCACGCGGGCAGCGTCTTCCTAAATTGGAATTCCGACACATATATCCCTCTTCCGAGATCTTCCTAGGGGACTTCAGCAATGCCTCGATCTTCTCCACCGACAGTCCAAGGTGCGCTGACGACCTTCTCGCGGACAAAAGCGCGCATCGGAACCCAAGCCATCGACCTAGTAGACACCTACAACGTCTACTAGCCCAATTTAAAGGACAAGGAGGGTAGGAACGTCGGCTTCTGGCAAGGACGCTTTCCGACATCGCATTCAGCCGATCTATTCACGTGGTACCGTAGACTATCCACTTGATCTACCAACTGCACAAGAACTAATTATCAGCCTCTTTCTAATAGCAGAAAGGCAAATCAAACGACTTCTAGTGTGTCTGGAAGACGATCCACAAGCACCTGGCCTACTTCGATGGACCAAAGCCACACCTACCGGACAAACCATTATTTCTTCACGAATAGACCACATCACTCCGAAGCAGCTCTCGCAGATGGTTACGAAGAGACCTCTCTTGCAGATACTACGACAGAATCACCGCATTGTACATAGATGTACAATGACCAGCACGAGGAACAACATTGCTGCGGGCCCCAGTAAGCGTATCTTGCAACCAAGGTCCCGAGGGAAACACTACAATTCAAGAGTCGTCGAGGCTAGATCAAGCACTCCATTGGCAGGCGCTTTGGCCGTCAACAACGATGCCGAAACTACACAACGCCCTTCCGTCACGTTGTGATTAGACAGACTAGTTAAGAGGTCCATACCGATCGAAATGACAGCAAGAATCTGCAGAGCCAATAGTGTTCGCGAGCCAAGATATACATGAGGCGCAACTGATTCAGCAAGATAGTTCGAATGTGAGAGCCGCCTTTCCCATTCAAGCATCCACAACCAGCAGTGAGTCTCTGAACATCGCGACCCTGGAACTTGGTGTCATCGTCATCAACATTCCATCGATATAGGGCAAGAAGCTGAGTCGAGTTCTGTCCGAGGTCGATGACACTGTCGAAAGCGAGCTCCGGAAGCAAGGATCAACCATCAGACATTCAATGATCATCAGCTGAGATCCGAATATTTCAAGCCACCGCGTCGCTCATTACAACGCTCAAATGACTGCAGGAGGAGCCTGGGACCCTTCTGAAGTGCACTGATTTGAGCCTATCATAGCACATGCCATAGCTGTTGCGAATAGGCCACGTTTCGGCTACTATTCGGCAGACGGGGCTTGTCTGGGCCTGCGAGCAGGGGCGTCGCCAGCAAAGCAGGGCGAGCATCAGGAGTATATAGATCTCTTTCCCCTCCATAGACAGTCCCTACAGAGTAAGCAGTGCTTCCACAACCAGTATATGGATACCTATCTGCGTACGCATCAATGGTAACCGCCCGACCACACGGCTTCGCGAAGCATGACCAGGTTCCGAGCAACTGAAGGAGGGATCTGGCGACAGTGGGATGGCGCCGTCGAGGTAGTGATGCAGAAAGGCATGCCAAGTGGCTAGTCGGTCAATTGGGAAAGCATGGCAACGAGAGAAGGGAAAGGCATAGAAATTCGTTGTGTAGAAAGCTTTTTTGATGTCCATGTGTTGTGTGTCCTTTCTATCTCTAATAGATGCCTAAAGATAGTCCCTCTGCCCATAAAGAGCTAATGACCAAGTGGCCCTATCACAATATATTGCAGGAATTCCTATCAGTCTAAAGCTGCCTCGAGTTTGCGATCCAGCGACTGCGCCCAATGTCGCTCCTCTCCTGCCGACGTCCTTCACTACCGCCTATGCGTGGGCATCACCAGCATCTTCACAAATCCTCCAACTTATCTTGAACGCGAACTCTAGTACGATACCATAGCCATCGCCATCACCTCACTAGAGCAGTCTCTTCAAGGTAAATACGGCGGCCTCCCGAGCACACAACCACCAACACACTCTCACAACACTCAACCGCAAGCTGTATAAGGCGTCTAGATGGGCGAAGAGGCTTATGCAGGCGACGAATATCAGACAAAAGGGTACTAGCCGGTCATGTGTGTCCAGACCAAACCCCGGGCCGACGTTATAGCTTTCAACAGTGCTGTTAGACGAGCCCTTGAAGCTATCGACGACAGCGAGCGGCTACCAGCTTGCAACCAGGTCGCGAAAGTCATCATCACGAACTCCTCTGGTTGACTCTCCAAAGTATTCAATGACGCCGTCTACGAATATCTCACGAACAACTTTCCCACTGTCGAGGCGATTCCTGGCATCAGCGACGAAAATTACCGCTTCCGCCGCTTCTATGTCCGAAAGATCTAGAAAAGAGGTATCAGCCTGCAGTTCTGGGACATGGAACAAGAGTACAACGGCAATGCTATTGCGCTGACCAATCAAGCTGTGAACGACACCCAGATGGTCGAAACGACGCATAGGCTGGTAGCTGAGGAGAAGCAAATAAGAATCTGACGGAATTCCTCCAAGAGCAAAACATGGGTAGCTTGACCCGAAAATGAGGCTCGGCTCAGCTCAAGCAAAACGGGTTCCTTCAAGACGTTGGTGGATTTTCGTGTTGAAATGGGTCTACAAGCGAATGAGTCAGGTCTGAGCGGTGTAGGGACTAGGGAGGCATCAAGAACTTACGGCATGAGTTGCGGATAAGTAGAATGAGCAAGCCATGTGCATGGAGTATATCACATTGAAAGTGATTGACATGAAAGAATCATGAATGCATGTATCGAATGCATGCGATAAGCTATCCTACAACTTCTCAATTCTCTTCGAAGCTCGGTGAGGGTGCAGTTCAGCCCTGATACTTCGTGGGCCCTTCGCCCCAACGAATAACAACAGGTACAATCCACTCCTCTCATCGACTCCATGACTACCGGTTGTATGCTGTGCTTCATGGTTTCGGCTTCTGTGCGAACTCTGAAGGAATTTCTCGGACGAGTTTGAGGATTTCTGATTCATCTTCTCCAACAACCGCTTTTCCTTGGTTCCAGTCCACGACCACGGGGCGCAAGAAGTTCTCTGGGGTTTCCTTAAGCTTCTTCAGAGCATCCGACTGACTACTGGCTCCCTTGACGAGCTGTGATGCTTTGCCAGCACCGACGTACTCTAGTATGCTGTTGAGTTGGTCAGGAGTGGGTGCATTTTCAGTGATTTCCAGCTCGAAAGGTTCCCGATTTGTGTATTTTGTCTGATGGCTATGGTCGGATGCTTGGTCTTCAGTAGCGGTCTCGGCAGCGTGAGCAGAGGCTTGCTTGAGCAGGTTCGCGATGCGGACCGATGATGCTGCGGAGGGTTTGTGGAAGAGCGTGATCACATCGAGAGTTTTGTGCTGTTCTTGTCAGCGATGAGATATCAAAGGCATTCACACGTCACAACTGACCATGCGAAACATCTTGCTATAGAATGGTTTCATTGGCTTGATGTGCGTTGTAGAGGAGAAATTGAAAGTACGGGCCCGTCGAGCTTTCGAAGTTGTGGAACAGACGTCATACTTTCGAGAGACTTGGCAGTAACCCAGCTCCCTCCGCACCCCTTGTCGGTTCAGGACATTGAGAATCAACACGGTTTGCAGATGTGTGCATAACGCCATGTGATAGAGTTGATGTGCTGCTTTATTTGGAAGGAAGCTGCTTGTTGGCTAGCAGCTCTATCTTTTGGGAAGAGACTAGTAACTATGACTGTTCTGGGCGCTTGGTTGAATTCTATGGACTAACTGCTAGTCAAATCTCCTATCTCGGTAAGCATCAAACTTCACTTCCTAAGTTTACGTAATTGCCAGCTTATGTTCTATAGCCAGGGCCGATGACTTTGAGAGCATCTCCACCCTCAATGCCGGGGCGACTTCGAGAGCGAAGGGACCAAGTAATATTCCACCGGATGTGGATGCTGCCTTCAAGACACTTGTCAAAGAGCTTAACGAGAACCTTGGCTGGAGTCTAATTGACGGCGCGACCTCCCATAGCAAGGCCTACTACGCGTTCTGGACGGCCCACAAAAAGAATATGTAGTAGGCTGCGTCAAAGGGCGGCGTGGAGTTGGTCTCAGGAATGCCTGCGCTTTATTACCTCCTATTTACGGAGTGCTCACGACATTAATCGTGTAATCTCTGACGCTTTACTACTCGTTCTCATCCGGCTTCTGCGATTTGGTGCAATGTAGAACTGAAGTTACAAATCAGGCGGCAAGGGCCGTCTCAAGGAAATCTGTTGGAGTAGCCTCTTTTCTATCTATATACGGGAGTGGCCTTATACGAAGACCAAGATGTGGTAGGAGCAGTAAGAATCACAGTCGTAATTTCAGAGATAAGAATACTGTGTGTTATGTGCCTGCTACTGCCTGGAGGAGCCTAGGGTTGCTTAGAATGGCCTTGTATACTTAAGTCACTCGTTATCCATAGATACGATAGTAATAAGACAGCTGCTTCCAACCTATGTACATACCTGTCTGCTGCGCGCAACAAATTGAACACCAGGTGACCTGTGGAGTGAAAGAGTAGTTGTTATGATGCTTGCGTTACATCACTGTTTCAACCCCTTCGATAACGCTTGGTCACGACTTTCGCACCCCAGTCGCCAGATCCACAGCCTGTCAGTGGGAAAGGCAGCTCAGCTGGTCTGTAGCTTGCCTGTCCTGCAGCGTTTCCATCGAGATTCAGCACATTAGATCTTTCAACCCTTTCGACAACGCTTGGTCACGACTTTCGCACCCTAGTCACCAGATCCACAGCCTATCAGTGGGAAAGGCAGCTCAGCTGGTCTGTAGCTTGCCTGTCCTGCAGCGTTTCCATCGAGATTCTGCACATTAGACCTTTCTTTTATCCCTTTTCCCATCAAAATCCAGAGTATCTGCAGCGGCACTTGAACTTGGCTTCCGAATCCTGTTTCGGTACGTGCGCTCAGTCGCGCTGCAGCTCTCACACAGGCGTCCTTTTTACTCTCGGCAGGTGCAGCAGTCGAAATAGGAGCTCGGAAGGTGGCCTCCCACCTTTCCCACTGGATTTCTCTCCCTCGACCTCGACCTCTCCTTCACCGATACATCTCTAGCGACAAGTTCCAGCAGACAACGAGCAGTCACGTGACTAAGACTTGGCGCTTTCAACACGACTTCCGTGAGCCCCACCGTACCTTCCTACATAAACTTCCTTCTTAAAACTACTACATCATCGATCTTTTCGCACCTTCCAACCTTCACAATGTCTTCTACTACCGCTGTGATCACTGCCCAGGCACCTAGAGAGCAATGGCTCTCTAAAGCGCCGGGCTTCGCAGCTGTAACAACTGGCTCTGCAACTACTAGCGATTCTTCGCATCCTGTCACAACCGGCTCTACAACTACTAGCGATCATGAGCACCCCGTCATCGCCGTGGAGTCAACAGAAAGTGCAGAACATCATCTTCTTTCATACTTGGCATTAGCGATTCCACTTTACGACCTTCGATTGCGAATTCCAGAGGCTGTTCTTTTTGGCAAGCCAGTAACGGACATTCTCAGATCCGTATTACGGCAGAAACGGCAGAAACGAAGATTCGCCTATGATCGAGAGACATCCGTTCTAAGAGTGTACGCCATGGCACGACCTCTCCACGACGCAGTTCAACTCTTACTGTCTAGGTTCCTCCTCGAAGCCGCCCAAACGGGATTTATGACATCTGAAGAACAACAATACATCTGCTGTGCTACTGCGGGCGTGCTCCTATCGCGGAGCGGGTATTTTGCAAATCAGAACAGGAAGAAGCTACAGGCCTGGACTAAGTTTCCTGATGCTGCCATTCTCTTTGGAGACGAGGAATCCGATCCATTACCAAGCGTCGTCTTTGAAGCTGGGTTTACGGAGAGCTACGATGACCTGGTCGGCGATGCAGCGCAGTGGCTTCAAAAATCTCATGGGAAAGTAAGACTTGTCATTCTTGTGAATATCGAGGAAGATGTTCGGAGTCGAAGGGTTAGAGAGAGATCCAGCGAAGCACGAAAGAGGATACGAGAGTTACTTACTGAGTTCGGAACTGCCAAAGCGAAGGACCGGGAAGGAATCGATCATGAAGATTCTGATGTGGAATCTGACGAGGAGTTCTACGATAATGTACGATCGCAGGTCGTGGTTGAAGACTGGGTAGGCCCTATCAGTGCGACATTGGAAGTATGGCATATGGTCAATGGTACGCCAAAATTGCGACAACCACCGATTGTGAGTCCCTATTACCATTTTTAGATGTTCTTTACTGACTTCTATAGCCTGTTTTGCCCGAGCCATCAATTCCACAGCACCCAACAATCTACATCACAGACATCGTACCAGAAGAGAGAAGAGCCCTTTTCGAAGGCTTCGATGGATCTAGAACGGCAGAACTAGATATGGATCGGTACAGGAAATTGCTCATCACTGGAACCCGTCGTCTTGCACACTTTAGGGCTATTTGTTACCTTCGTCCGAGGGAGGAAAAAGATGATGAATACATTCCTTGAGTCTCAGTAAGCGGTTTGCGCGGATGCCTTTTGCCACTTATAACTGACTCTCTATAGCTATCTTGGCTTCTTTCGACAGTTGCATCTCTTTACCTTTATGCATGGCTTTCATGTTCAACTGGATGGTCGCATCCTTTTCACCTCGTGCGGCGCCTTTATGTCTATTGGCTTTAGTTCCATCGTGGGATCATGGATTAAGTTATATGGAAGGACTCGGCGCAAGGGCAGTAGATATGTGGGAGTGCTGCAGGAAACGGCGTAATAAACCGCTGTATTTAGCGATTATTAAGGACAAGGGCTAGCAATAAGCATGTGAACACCCCGCCATCAATAAGCTCCCCGTAGACTTCCCATCCCCTGGGCTGCGGGCTCTAGATCCTGCCCGCTAAGTCGGGAGTCGAAAAGAAAGTTGAGCTGGAAAGGGGAATGGTCTTAAGGACAACACGTGAATCTGTGGTGAGAGGGTGAGTCATCAATGGTTTTAGAATTACCGCTCGCCAGGCCACTCGTTTTGGTGGTCTACGGTCCAACAGGCGCTCTAGAGCTGCGACCACTGTGTGTTGTTTGAGCACCTTTGAAACCATGACCTCGCCTTTCCATAGTGTCCAATTCGAGATAGGAGGGACAGTGAGCCACGAGAAGTGTATGCAACCGTCTGAACGTTGTGCAGCCAGCACCTGTGCTAACCCAATGTTCAGAACTCGTCCGTTGTAGCCACGAGAACTGTGGCGTCTCACGAAGGGACTTATCACAAACGAGGCATTGCTCCTTACCAACCCTTCCTCTACGAGCTACATGGAGCGGCTGGTGCTGTGAGATGAGTCAGAAGGACGTTCGCGGCGCAGGATACAGGGACAAGAGAGAAACGTCATAGTCATGCCTGGATTTCAACAAGTGCGGAAGACCTACGATCCATCGACAGATATATCACTGTTCTCTCCTCACGCATGACGTCTGCCCGCACCATCACTCCTCACCAGCATCAAGTGTCCTCGTAGATTATGCTCTCAGCGAGAATGATAGTGGCACTGCTGGCGAAGTCTTTTCTGGCGTGGGCCTCTAATCCGGTTCATGCCTGCCGATCCCGTCCCCGTCTGCCCATCGCATACCACGATGCCGGTCTTCGTCTGGGTCTGAAATGGACAACAGGAGGACAAGCACGGCTTCCTGGTGCAGCATTTCATCTGCATCGTAGGTTGTAATCAGCCCAGGTGAGCGCTCGTGTTGTTCATCGTAGAAGATGAAATGAAACAGGGTTGGTGGCGGGTCTTCCGATCTTGACAGACCCTGGTATAGGAGGAAATGCCTTAGAAGGGGAGGTGTGAGTTTCCGGCTTCACCTACTGCAGAATTGCTTGCTTCAGTGAGGTGAACGGGCTGAGTGTAGAGACCAGTGCTCTAGATTGGGCTCCAGACTCTGTTCCTCAATCGCGTGTCTCTGTCGCAGGCAGACGAGAAGATGCCTTCAACGGATTTTCGTGGACCTCGGAAGACAGAAGCGACGGTTTCTACAGGACATAACTTCAGCTGCTTGTAGCCTGCCACCCCATTTCTTTTTCATGTCATGCAGAAGGGTGGGGTCATCGATTGAGATCTCAAGATGCCATGGCTTACTGAAACAGCGGGTGCATGAACTACGTACGCTGAACCATATTAACGCGTGCATTCGCCTGGCCACACCTTTCAGTGGTCTTAAGTTTACCACCATTTGAGCAGAGCACCTTTTTAGAACCAGCGCCAAGCGCCTCCACCACCATGTTCTCACGTTTACAACGTGCTATATCCTACGAAAGTTACAACCGCAGCTACAGCAGGACCTCACGTTTCGATGGTGTCCTTACTCGTCATGTTACCAGGCACGAACTGATGACACAGCACGTACGGATAGACTCGATAAATGAAGGCTACCCAACGAGCCCGAAGTGGGCAGAACATCGCGCGTCATGGGACCTACGCTCATTGACCCTAACCATTACTTCATGCACTGTCATGAGTCTATGCAAGGTGCCGTCTTCCAGAACAGGAGAATCAGCGAGTCGTTCGCGCCTCCAGCAAACACGGGAAGAGATGAGACACGCGCGGAACAGCTAGCGCACACACCTGCAAAGAGGCGAGTACAGCATCCCCAGGGTGGATGGGGCAATACATAGAACAGCTCGCACAAACAATGAGAGACACAGTCAAAACCTGGGAGTGGAGACTGCCTATTTCAGGCCTTGAGCCTGCAGAAGATGCATAGAGAGGTACTGATAACAAGGGCGAGGGTGCTGTGCAAGGAGCCCTGATGTGGGCTGACGCTGACAGGGTGCGCGCCCACGTAGCGCCTGCCTGGGTGGGCTGACACTGAAAGGGTGTATGCCCAAGCGGGGCCCGCCCAAACAGCGTCCGCCTGGTGGCTTGGACTGAGAGACATGTGCCCAAATATTGCCCGCCTGGATGGGCTGACACTGAAAGGGTGTGCGTCCAAGCACCTCCCGCCTAGGTGGCTGACAGGGTATAGTCGACAATATCGTCACCACGTGAATCGCGCTCAGGAGATCAGCACACTTCAGGCTATACACGTGACAGAAATGGAAGAAGAGGAAGCGAAGACACTCTTCTGCAAGTATGCGAAGCTTAATCCTGAGGCAGCAGACATTACTGAAGAAGTGTTGAGGATCGTGAAAGAGCTGGGATATCTCGCGCTTGCCATCACGCTGGTGGGATCATATGTCACCCGTCCCTGATGGGGCTTGTGGCAGTATCTGCCTGAGTACCGCGAGCAAAAGGAAAAGTTACTGGGCGAGACGGCTACGAAGTACTCGCATCGGTATGGAGAGAGCGTCCTTACTACTTGGGAAACATCGTTCAAGGCAGTGGTGCAGCAGTCGCCGATGACGGCGAGATTACTGAGCTTACTGGTATTTCCGGACTTCGACGACATTTCCCTCAATCTCTTTATCAAACACCATTAATCCTAGTGCCTATGTCGATAATACAGCAAACACAAACAAGCGGGGGCGCTCGTTCTTGTTATAAGGGACATCATTCGATCGCTATGAGGTCAAATTAGCTTTTGCTGTGCTTCAAACCTATTCACTGGTGCAGTGGCGGGACAATCAAGACGTGTACGCGATGCACAAGCTGGTGCATGCGTGGGATCGAGAGAGGCTCGAGATGTATCAACAACGTGAACTGAGCGAAGCCGCTCTGGAGTTGTTAACCGACATCGTGCCTATTGGCCACAGGGACGTGGTATTGGGAACACGACTGGTACCGCACGTAATGGCTAACTTTAAGGCTATTTCGATGGCATACAGCTTGTCTAATGCCTCCAGTGACCTTATCAGCCTTGTCGCTGTGAGTAGTGATTTTCTGCACGCCCTCGGCTGATGGTCAGATCAATATCCGGTCTAATCTCTCCATTTTCGGAAGATGTACGGCGTAGTTGGCGTCGAGGGCTTGTCCACCCTGACGAGTGTGAGCAATCTGGCAGTAGTGCTGAGCGATCAGGGCAAGTACGAGGAGGCGGAACAGATGAATCGAAGAGTCCTGGCGGCAGAGGAGAGGGTGTTAGGCAGGGGCCATTCCGACACCCTAGCGAGCATGAGCAATCTGGCAGAAGCGCTGAGGGATCGGGGCAAGTACGAGGAGGCGGAGCAGATGTTTCGAGAAGTCCTGGAGGTGAGGGAAGGGGTGCTGGGCAAGGAGCATCCCGACACACTGGCGACCATGAACAATGTGGCAGCGGTGCTGAGCGATTAGGGCAAAGTACGAGGAGGCGGAACAGATGATTCGAGGAGTCCTGGCTGTGAGGGAGAAGGTGCTGGGTAAGGAGCATCCCGACACCCTGGGGAGCATAAGCATTCTGGCAGGAGTGCTGAGGGATTAGGGTAAGTACGAAGAGGCGGAGCAGATGCTTCGAGAAGTTCCGGAGGTGAGAGAAAGGGTGCTAGGGAAGGAGCATCCCGACACCCTGGTGAGCGTGAACAATCTCGCATTGATGCTGAGCAAGTAAAGCTCTAAGCTCGTACGGCGATCTTCACAAGCGCTGTAGTTGATGGGAGAAGTAAGGAGTCGTTAACTTCCGATATCTGGATCACTTTTTATCTCTTGGCGCAAAAACCCGTTATTTTGCCCCGGGGCGTGCGATTCTGCCGTCCATCCCAACAGCTACTCAGATATTTTCGGCTACCGGAATTCGCAAAATCCCTCGAGAGAAGAACTATCATGGCTGGCCCTTACGCAAGCTTCTTGTGGCTACTTGCCTGAACCTAGGCCGACAATAGGTACCATTTTCATTTCATGGACCTCTCTTCGGAGATGCGTGGGATGACCTGTTAAGCCTGCTTTCTCATTCATGGTTCGGAACCGGGATGCTGGAAGCGCCCGCAAGCTGTTTGAGAATTCTGAACAAAGGACTGATAAGCTTCATCCTAGAGCTGGGGAGCACCGTCAGTTTCAAGAACGAGGGCATTGTGACTTTCATGAATTGTTCATCACGAAACCCTAGACGCGGCCTACACTAGCGATACATCCGCCATGGTTAGAGACTGGAAGACGCCTAAGCGGGCATGATATCACATCAAGAATATGATGATCGGCTCGCAGCAGCTTGATGCTAGTAAGCATGAGATGGAAAAGTAATTCCTCTTGTTTAGCTCCAATTCTCATTGCCTGGAACATCTCAGTCATCGCTGATGCCGATTATCTGCTTCAAGCCATCCCTTGCCTTACGTAGTGGATTGCATTAAGGTCCGTTGAAGCACATCTGACTTTTGGGTTCGAAGGCACGGTTGTTTCTGATGGCGGACCTGGCTCAGGTGATCCAGAGTGCCTTCTGTTTGGATAGTACGTTGAGCCCAATCGTCGCCCCGAGGCTCTTGACGACTCTTCTACAGACATAGATCTTGGACTTTCGTGCCGAGCGCAATTGGAAGCATGCCTAATGCAAATTCTATCATGTTCAGGCGCAAGCTTTGTCGGGTGGTGAGCTGGAGGTCTTAGACACATACCGGTCGTATGGCTGGCCACTTTATAAGATTGCTAATGAGGATATGGAGGATGGGCAGCGGGGACCAGAATGAATGCCGCACATGATGGAATTATAGTGGAATTCTACAATCCACCTACCGACCACTAAGTAAGTAGGTGTACGAGGTCATATATTGTGGTATGGCACAAAAGAACGGTAGAATCAGTGAACAGAATTCTGCCAAGTTCTGCATTGATGAGGCTCAAGCGGTGAAAAATTCCCTACTCATATTACCGCAAACCCATGGTTGAGGCCCCAACCTATCGTCAAGTATTGATAGCTTAGCTGGAATGTCTCCTGTCTTTCTCTTCCTTTTGTCCACCCATTTTGCATTTCATCCGCCAAGTACTATGTTGGTCTCAGACTCCGATCTACCGGATGTGAAATCAACGTCCGATTAGTGTAAGTAACGCGGGTAAATCGGGCTCCCACTTCCAGCCATGAGGGAGAAGATGATTCGGTATCCCTTTGTGATCAACGTTTCAATGCGGCATTGAGAGCTTGCGGCTGGAATTCGCTTCCGGGATGGGTTCCGTTTGCGAACGACGATGAGCGATTGCCACGAGGTTCTAAACTTTTGCCAACAATCCTACGCTTGGGCACGCGCCGATCTCGCTGCAAAGGAAATAACACGTTTTTCAACGTGACGGGCGCATCATGAGTCTAGAAACGGAAAATGGTAAATATTTGCCACATGGCTTGGTTCCGCCGGGTGATTCCCCGGCGCATGGGGCCTGAATGCGTGATGGGTCCAGACTCTGTCATTCGCCAACAGCTGCCGCGACCAGTGCGCAACAGTGCCTAAAAAGGAGCCCCTCGGCCTAGAGGGGTTCAAATTCGTTCCTTCAAATTATTTCTACCACTGCATTGTGAAGTTCTCATTCAGTTCCTTGCGCATCGGTAGCAAAAAGGTTTACCCGGCTGCCCAGTTAAGGGTCAAGACAAAAAATCCTGATATTTTTCAACATTTTCTCCAGCAAAATGGCATCGCGTAGCTGGTAGACACAGATCAACCATAGGCCTTTGAAGTTTCGGCGAGAATCTCCCCACATTGGGGCCATTTCGCAGCGGCTTACTAAATGGCATCATCTCCCGCTAAATTGGGTTATTCTGACACAATCGGTCGAGGTTGCGCGACACCTCCATGACTCAAGGTCGACAAAAGCGGCACCTCTGGTCAGGGTCGCCAATTTCCGAGTGGGTCAGAGATTGGGCCTTGCCTTAACACGCGCGCACCAGCACAGACTGGGGTCCATTTACTCTAGTCATTTAGCCTGGGGTTTGCAGGGGTCGCTTTTATGCCAGGCCTTCCAATAAACGACACCTGAGATTCTAGGCCATGCCGGCTCCAGGGGCCTAGTCTCAGGCGTCAGCCACCCGCTTTAGGTATCGTCTGTCGCTTATCTGGTTGGCGTTATTGGTAGAGGCTCTGCAAACTATTGAATCAATGGCGTCCGCCTACCTTTCTTCTCGACTCCTTATGCGATTTTAGTCAACTTGCAACCAACGGGTACTTTTGCAAAGGCCTTGACAAGCCAAAAAGGAGAATCGAGATGCGGGATCGGGAAATTGCCAAGACACATGAACATTGTCATTTCTCATGAGCGCTAGGAGGATATCCATTGTCAATGATATTACTGAAGGCATAGCGCCGTTATCAGCGCTGGTCCTTGCATCTCCTTAAAGCGGGATTGCAGACTGCAGTCGACTCTGCCGAAATCACTGGTACGACGGCGTGATTCGAGAATAGTTGAACGATGATTGGTGCAAAGCTAGGAGTCCTGGAACCCGATATCCCGCGGATGCTTGCAGCGTGACCAGTGTGTTGGGAGTCCCCAAGAAATTTCCTCGTGACACGAGAAGTCAGAAAGGACTGGTCACTTTAGGTACCAGTACTGCAAACGTTACGCAATTCCAACTGACACGCTCAGGGGGAAAAGGCTTGAAGCGAGCCTCAAGAGTGCCCGGCTGAAGGGTTGTGGAGCAGAAGAGTTTTTCCCACAGCCTGCTTCCCCTACGAGATCTTTGGTCTTGTCAGGCAAAATCAATGCAAGCCAAGAAAGTCAGTACTCCGTACTTGTAATGCTCTCCACTGAGTTCCAGAGAGCCGCAGTGGTGTGATTTTCTCCGTTCCTCTGACATTGTGTAATATACTCTGGCACATTTCTCTCACCTGATGTCTCTCTATTTTACACAGTACACGAACGGCGCTGTTACGAAGAGCCTCAATTATTGCACAGTGAATCTAGACAGTTCCGCTTCCGTAGTCCTTGCAAATCTGTGGCCAATACCGTTTAAGGGCTAATTTAGGCTGAGAGCCCGGTAACGGAAGTTGCCAGCGCCAAAATGGCGCTGCACTTCCTGAGAGATTCAGGCTAGTGGCTTCCAATCTCGATCCCCAAAGGGGCCAGCCTCTCAAGTTGGTTGGTAGGTGAACTTGAAATCACATTTGGTGCTACTGTGTGGTACATGCAGTAGAACCTGGGTCCGGACTCAGGCATATGCTAAGAAAAAAACGATTCTTTTGCACATGGTGACTAGGATCCCCGAAAGGTCAAATCGAGATGGGTGTCGTGCTTGCACAAGCGTCGGACTATCTTGGCGCTAGCGATCGCAAGGAACAGCATCTCCACGACTTTTTCTCGCTTCCCCCCGCTTCCTACTCCGAGGCTCGGAGGCCTCGTACGGACTCAAGCAGTTAGGTTTGAACGTGCCATGACCTTAGGATGAGGGCCCCACTGTTCGAAAACAACGAGCAGTACAGCTGATGTTTCTTGAGGGCAATATAATCGCTCCTGAATGCAGGGGCATTCAAAGGTAGGAGGTGCGATGGCAGCACAAAATTACATCTTCGATCCAATTGGGCTGATCTGTGTTCCCGCCTGCATTACCTTCCTGTCAAAATATCGCTAGTCTTAGCTTGGCAAGTGAAGACTGGAGCCGAAGCCCCATTTTCGTGCCGCCAGGAGCCATCTCAAGCCCATGCTTGCTCTCCAGGGAGGTGCAGAGAGCGCTCCTTTCCTTTTCTCATCACCCTGCATCGGTGGCTGCCTCGTGCTGTAGGAGCCGAAGGACTGGCTCGTAAAATCCGTCTGAGCATGCTGGATCTGGCTTAGCCCAAACACGCTCCTTGTGATGGAACTGGTTCGCTTGGGGGCTGACTCCATTGAACGGACCCCCTGGCGAAGATTTTCAGTTTATGCGAATCGGACCGCATGAGTGAGACTCAACTCGACTCGCAAATTTGGGTCGCCCCAAACTGACCACATGGCCACTAACAGCACACCAAATCCAGTGCAAAAGCGTGAGCCATGCCGATCACGTTCTAGCCTTGTGCATGGGTTGTCAGTCCACCTCAAAGCAATAAGTCCCTACTTTGGCGATGGACCCATCCAGCCTTCCCGCCCTCCAGCTGCGCTAAAATGCGCCATGTGGAACGAGCTCGAAGAAAAGGACGAGCTCGACAACAATTCTTCGGTACAGCTCATCTACTGCCAGCCTGCCCCAGAGTTTCCCTCGACCGAGTATGATTCTTCACGAATCGAGCAATTGAATTTGCGATTGCCTCGCGCTGAACCACCGCGGAGAGGGAGATTCGCTGAACTGAGATCCTCGTTTTCCCTCTGATCGACAGGTCTGAGCTTATTTGACTCCACCCGAACCAGGAACACCGACGAGGGCGCCTCAAGCGCTGTGATCGCCCAAATCTCTCCACGCGGAGAATTGCCAACACCAAAAAGCATCCACGTTTTAAGACTCTGTAAAAGCGTCGCGATCTAGAACTTGCGCACGCTATTTGCGGGTTTGGGTTGTCGCACGGAGTATTTCTCCCCAGCATTGACCACCTGCCCAACGTGTGGTAAGTCCTCTTCTCCTACCAAGGTATATCCAAACAGTTACTTACAACTTTTGCGATCATCAGACGAGCGCATCCCACGGCGCTTCGCCAAGTACTCTCTGTGAGACTGGCTACAACATATCGATCTACTTCACCGAAGTCGAACTGGTTATTGTCTAGCGCACAGCCCGCCGCGGCAGACCAAGACACGGCCACTTACACTCTCCACTTGCAACCCTGGAGGACTTCACGCACAACTTGGAGGCAGCTCCAAAGTCCTGTGATCTAGCAGGATTCGGTGCTAGAAGCCTGTTCACCTTACCACCTCTGACGCCTCCAGACGACGTTCCGTTTCCGAATTCTCGGTCTTCAGCCTGGTTGCCCTCCCTGGATACCTCAGGCGGTCAACAAGGTCGGTACTGGCCAGGGTTGAACACAAACACCTCACAGTCAGGGCAAGCAATCTCGCACACGTTGCCTACTCCACCATCGGCAGATAATTTGGACTTGAAGCCCCCAAGGCTGAGCCAACACGCTTATTCCAACATGGCCACGGTAGCAGTACCATCGATGGGAATGCCGACATCTCTCGATGCGCTGAACCCGCCATCTAGTTTGACGGCCAGGCGACAGGCGACAGCCAACCTTCCTAATTTCGAACTACCTCCTCCATCAAATCTTCAATTCACCAACAACGGCAGCCAGCGATTTCACCAACTGCCAAACCTGAACGGTATGCAATCCAATTCTGCTTCTGTGAGCTTAGGAAATCTCTTGACACCGCCTTCGAATTCTGCGTCCGACAGCGCCAGTCCTGCCTCTTCGAGCATGAACAACAGCAACACATCGAGTAATCAAGGGATTTTGACCTACACACCCACATGGTGGGCCACAGGGACAACACCCAGCGGCTTCCACACTGGTTTTACACCACAACCGTGGTCAGCACACAACCCACTGCAGCCACCACGAAGCATGTTCTCTCCATCGTCGCAACCCTTCCTGCGCAACATCAACAATTCGCCGTCAGTCGGTGAAAGTCAAAGTCTACCTCCGCCGCCGTACGACTTGAATTCTCTTCCACCATTTCAGAGCCATCTCTCCATGTCTGGATCGCCTAACCTCCCAACCACGTCGCAACAGCAACAGAATGTCATTCATGCGTTGATGAACCCACCTCATAGCATGCCTGGTCCCACCCAGCTTTCTCCTGTAGACGCAGGAGATGGCTCCAACCAGAAGTTACCCCCCACACCAACGATGTATGGGGGACCTCAATCATCGTCGACGCCTCAACAAGCCACATTTTCATATTCTGGCCCGTCACCTGTGCAACAAAGCCCTCATTCAGCCAGCGCGCCAGAATCCAGGGTATCGCCGCCCGTAACCCAACCTTCTGGCGGCCATGACCATGCTCAGAACCATTTCGTCCGCCCTCCTTATCCGTCTTACTCTCTTCCGCCCATGCCAGGTCCTGTGATGACGAATGTCAACAGTCCAAATGGGCAAATGACTATTGTCGGTAGCATGCAACAAAGCATGATACCTCCGGGATATAACAGCGGCTATGCAGCAAGCAGCCAGAGCTTATATGGCAATCAACAACCGCAGGCAGCACAGCCACCCACCGTTGAACGACCATTCAAGTGCGATCAATGCCCACAAAGCTTCAACCGGAATCACGACTTGAAGCGGCATAAGAGGATCCATCTCGCGGTGAAGCCTTTCCCATGCAACCACTGTGATAAGAGCTTCTCACGGAAAGATGCCTTGAAGGTGAGTAGAAGGAAGCACCAAAAATTCCTCTCCAT
>Ga0335072_10000354_pt1 | contig 94846 bp, 92 predicted proteins | sample Lox_Sample_21_FD_206725 | JGI IMG/M metagenome (GOLD analysis project Ga0335072, IMG submission 206725) | Soil microbial communities from Loxahatchee National Wildlife Refuge, Florida, United States - Lox_Sample_2.1 | ecosystem: Environmental > Terrestrial > Soil > Wetlands | place: USA...
GTCCGTGCGCGTGGTGGCTTAGTGTTGCCATAGGCAACATTAGTGGGGTAGGGCCTTAAGAATAGCGGCCTCTCACTAACCGCAGTGGGTGTACCCCCTAATAGACCCCCTGTTTTTTTAGTGGGCCTAGAACTGGGTCTTGATTCGGAATCGATTCATGAATCGATCCCGATTCGGGATAGCGTGGATTCGGAATCGTGATTCGAATCGATTCCGATTTGGCTGGTGAGATTTCTCCCCCCGTTTTTGAGATTTCTCCCCCCTGAGGTACCGAAATTCACCAAATTCGCAATAACGTCGTCATTTTTGAAGATATTTTCCTATATAAACATTCAAATAAAATTTCAAGTCTTGGAAAATATTGCATATTATTTTTAGCTCTAGAACCTTTGCAGCTATGGCTTAATCTTGCGTCGAAATTGGTGAGTTGGTTCTGCGCTTCGACAAAAGTGCGTGTCAAAAGTCATGCTAAATACCTTGTTGCCTGGCCACCACATCCACAGATCTTAGCCGGGGTACCCCAAAATTAGCCCACGGAGCCGCTAAAATTAGGGTACCTCCGCTAACACGTCGCCGGGCATTTTTAGCATGACTTTTGAAAGCCTAAATGTTACAATCAATTTCGCCTTAATTCTCGATATATAGCAGCTATTTAGACTTCAAAATATACCATAAAAATTATTTAAATAGAAAATAGCTTTCAAAATGGTGATGTTGTGGCGAATTTAGTGGATTTCGGTACTTCGGGGGGGGGAGAAATCTCAAAAACGGGGGGAGAAATCTCTCCAGCCTTCCGATTTTTGCCAATACTGTACTGAATTTGATAGTCTGCTTTGAATGCTTAGAATCACGTGCATGAATGTTACGCTTATCTAAAGGAACTTCCGCCTAAGTACACTTTTGGCCGCAGTTAGCCGGCTAGCCATTTACGTTCAAGTTCCCTCACATGCCTGTAGGGCTAGTGTGGCTGAGTTTGTGCGTGCGCGCTCAGAGGGGTGACACCGTTTTCGTTATGGCCTGTATTACAACATCTGAGTCCATATAAATCGACAGCTCGCCAAGTAAGAGAATAACAACACTGAAAGCGTTATTACAGCCTCCTAGCTTAGCACACCTCAACAAATCTATTCGCCATGTCCAGCAAACCTACAGGAGTAATTCTCCTTCATGTTGCCCCAGGGAAAACTTCGGAGGTATAAGTCTTCAAATTTAATTTCGAGATCCAGTATATTCATGTCAGAGTTAGGTTGAAACGGTTATTACTGAATTCTCCGGTTGGCTCAAGAGCAATCAACCCGATGTACTTGAGTACCATATCATCAGGCAACCAACAGGTGATACGCCTTTGGTTGTAGTCGTTATAAAGTATGTGAACTACTGAATGATTTCTATTAGAATCGTAAATCTATCCCGAGATCCACCAAGGGCTTACAGCAGTCTTAGGTTCAAGAACGAGGAGGCTCTTCTGGCTCATCGGGCCTCGGACAAATTGAAAGAAGTACAAGCCGCGTCCGGTCAATTTTTAACTGGTCCGCCACAAGATATAATTGGCAGTGAAGTTTCTGCGTGGGTTCGTTAGACAGGATTTGTGGTGCGATCAGCTGGAAGCGTGGTGGATATTCGATCTATGGCGATGTTTCAGGGTGATATTAATTTTGGTTGTATCGTTGTTGATGGTGATAGACCAGCGAATCAATTAGTAGGAATATCATCGAGTATCTAACGAACAATCTCCTTCGAAGATTTGCTGTTTAAGTTTCAAGGTACAGTATTACGCATCCTCAACACTTCTAGTAGCCATATGGATAGCCATGCAACGGGTAGCGGCGAAGACATTCTCACATGGCCAGCGGCTCCTTTCGACGCACGGGGTAGAGGACGGAGTACAGTGTGATGGGGCTGAGCTTTTTATGCAGTTTGCATGTGTGCGGATGGGTGTACGGATGTACTAAGGATGTTATGTGTGGATGTGTGCGGTAATAGAGTATGTCAGCTGCGAATCCACAGCCCCTGTCTTGCTTTCTCCCGGCTTCCGGGCCTACTGCATAACACTACTGTATCCCACCCCCTCGCCTATCCTGCGTTCACCCACCCATTCTGCTCTACCCGCGCGTTCACTCCGCTGCACACCACACCTACCACACCCTCCCATTCGCTCTCGGCGAATAGATACATTGCTGGCCCTTGACTCTCATCCCGCTTGCCCCAATTCGACCTCCCTCTGCACATTCCTCCTCCATCAGATCTCCAAAGTACTGTTCTGCCGTACTTCTGCGAGAGCTTGGTCTGTCAAGCTTCGCCTTTCCTTACACTCTGTGCCTGCCAGGTCGACTTCGTCCTCGACAATGCTCACGCGACGAGTTGCCTGCAGCATTCGCACCTTATCCTTCCCCTCATCCCCCGCATTCCGTTGCTACTCTGTCACATCGGCCGCCTGCAATCGGTTGAGAGTGCCAGCGCTCGCTGACATTACTCCTGATGCCGCTGCCGGCTTCGATACCCGCCAGCGAGAGTTCCGTGAACGACTCGTAGCTGAGCAGGAGGAGCGCAAGCGTAAGGAGCAAGCTGAGAGTCAGTCCCGCAATCTGTCTGCCTCTGCGCGTTCATCTACCCCGTTTTCTCAGAACATTGGCTCACTGCCCACCAAATTTACAGAGGAAGCACGAGCACGCGAAGAAGATGGCGGCAAACGCAAAGGTCCTCTGTCGTCACTCATCTACGGCACTGCCGAGGGCCGTGAGATGGACAAGGACATCGAACGGTCCTTCTCGCAGGTCCTCGCCCGCGGCAAATACGTGCACTCGATCGTCTTTCACGAAGTCAAGCCGGACAAGGTTGACGAATACGTCGAATTGATCGGAGGGTGGTACCCGTACATCGCAGGCGTCCCGGAGCACAACGTCCACCTTGTCGGCAGCTGGAGGACTGAAGTAGGAGATTGTGACACATTTGGTAAGCTTTGTGAAGTAGATGCTGCTTGTACCGAGCTTTGCTGACATCGGTTGCAGTGCACATTTGGGAGTATCGGAGATATCAAGGCTACCACCGCTCGCTCTACGCGACCCATCACCATCCCGAATATCCTAAATACGAGGCAAAAATGAAGACGTTGATCAACTCGAAGAAGACTTCACTGATGCAGGAATTCTCGTTCTGGCCGACCACGCCTCCACGTCAGCTCGGCGGCCTTTTCGAACTGCGATCCTACACCTTGCACCCAGGCAACCTTCTAGAGTGGGAAACTCACTGGCGGCGCGGACTCAAGGCACGACGAGAAGTCATGGAAGGCGTAGGAGCATGGTTCGTGCAGATCGGAGAGCTGAATACGGTTCATCACCTCTGGCAGTTTGCGGATCTGGAGGAGCGCAAGGTGCGCCGCGAGAAGAGCTGGAGCATTCCCGGATGGGGTGATACGGTTCACAAGACGGTACCGCTCATCCAATCGATGAAGAGCCGCATCTTGGTACCCTTGCCGTGGAGTCCCGTAGCGTGAGGTCTGCTTCGGATCGAGGTTATCTGACCGTCTCTTTTTTGTATCATACACGGACGGTGCGCTGGTGAAAATCGAGATAGTGACCAGCTCAATGGCGAATCGAGGAATTTTGAGACATTTCCAAACATCTGCGCTATCATTCCTTTGAGTCTGAAATATCGTTGAGAGCAATTGCGCCCGAATCTAAAATCAAAAGACTCATGTTAGACCTTCACTTTCAGCTACAGTAGCCGGGCATAAACGGGCTTGCATATGTGGAGTGCCTCAGCCGAAACTGGCTTGGCGAATGACGAATGATAAACGTGCCGGCGTTAAATTCTTGGAACTACGCGAACTTTCTTGCGTCTGGTGGTGGCATCCTCAACAACTGCACGCGACCTTTCAATCCCAACTTCCTCGCTCTTCAGTCATCCGTTGGCGCGTTTCAAGATGGTGTATATACGGCAGGATAAGCTATCAAAGCTTAAAGAATACAAATACAGCGGCGTCGACCATTCCATGATCTCCCGATATGTCCTCAAACCCTTCTACACCAAGGTCGTCATCAATTTTTTCCCCATGTCCATGGCGTAAGTGTATGGCTGTTCCTAATGAGAATGCGCTTGCTTACCGTTATTCACAGTCCAAATCTTGTAAGTATGCCTGCAAACCAATTCCTTCGCGGACCGAGACTGAACCTTTTCGCTCTTCGCTACAGATCACCCTATCCGGCTTCGTTTTCGTGATCATAAACTTCCTCACGTTGCTATGGTACTCGCCGACTCTAGACGAAGATATGCCACCTTGGGTTTATGCGAGTTTTGCAGTCGGCTTGTTCCTGTACCAGACTTTCGACGCTGTCGATGGAACACAAGCGTGCGTTTACAGTTCAATACCATACAAAGCAGATGCTGAAATGGGAATACAGTCGCAGGACCCATCAAAGCGGCCCTCTGGGAGAACTGTTCGACCACGGTATGCAGAACTCTCTGTAGATTATCGTGGTGTCTCGTTTGACTGAACATTGGTTAGGAGTTGACGCTCTCAACACTACCCTCGAAGTCTTGATCTTCTCGGCAACAATGAACTTGGGCCAGAGTTGGAAGACGGTTATGGTCCAATTTGCCTGTCAGTAGTACTGCCAAAATCAGGGATTCGGAAGACTGACGATTATGGCAGCGCTACTCACGTTCTACGTCCAGACCTGGGACGAATATCACACTCACACTTTAACGCTGGGTGTCATCTCCGGACCTGTAGAGGGTCTTCTCACACTTTGTGCCGTATACGCGTTCACAGCATACATTGGAGGTGGCAGCTTCTGGCAGCGATCTATGCTGCAGTCAATTGGCGTGCCTCACTATGCCATCATTCCGAACTCCGTCTACGAATTGCCTTGGAATGAGTGGTATATGTGGTACGGAGGTATCATACTCGTCTTCAACACCATCCAGAGGTGCATCTTTCAGCTTTGTAACCCTCTCCTCTTGAATCTGACTAACTTTTAACAGCACTCTCAATGTTCTACACGCTCGTCGCTCCAGAGGCGAACGCACGCGCATCGCAGTGCTCGGTCTCTTGCCATTCTTCTCCGCCTGGATTCTCATCCCGGCCTACCTCTACCTACAACCGGTGATCCTCTACCACCACCTCGTGCCGTTCGTGTTCTTCGTGGGACTCATCAACGCGTACAGCGTGGGGCAGATCATCGTGGCGCACCTAACGAAGGCGCGGTTCCCGTTCGACAACGTGCTGACGCTGCCGCTGGTGTTCGGCGTGGCTGACAGCGTGGGCCCGCTGCTGCTGCGCCAGCTGCGCGTCGTCGGCTGGCCGTCCGCCCTCGGCGATGACGTCTACCAAGTCGCCTTCGTCTTCTGCTCGCTCGGCCTCGCCATCGGCGTCTACGGCAGCTTCGTCGTCGACGTCATCTACACCATCTGCGACTACCTCGATATCTGGTGCCTGACCATCAAGCACCCCTATCTGCCTGTGGCGGACAGTCTGTCCAACGGAAGCGCGAAGGGTGGCGAGAAACAGGCTTAGCGCTTGATCGGAGTCTGAGCGATTTAGCAACGGAGCTAGCAATTCATGTAACATGGACTTTTGGACGATTTGAATATATTCTGGCAGGGGTGTGGTGTTCTATTCGGCTGGATGCGTTGCCAGATACCATAGAGCACTGAAAATTACTGTAGGCACGAAAGTTGTAACTTTAGCCATTGACTTAGCATTGGGCTGCTTCAATTTGATGTATCTAGCGATGATCTCGGTCGCCTACTTTCACGGCAATCCGTCTTTCGCTCATCGAAGCCTACCACTCGCTTCCATCTTGTATACGTGCAGCTGTGAATTTAAAGATGTCGCCGGAGCTCTGCCTAGCTTCGCCGCACTACCCGATCTGCGCTTCCACCTTGCCATCTCACATCTCCACACAACATCTTCAAAGCCCAGACGTAGTGTTTGTGTGACATTGGGATGGTATCCAACGTATGTGCGATCGAATCCAATTCATCTCGGGCCGAACGACTTCGTCCATTGACGGAACTCAAGAGCATTGACTAAATGTCGCGACTGACTAGCAGCTATGGGATCTAGAGATGATCCTACATCGAACGTATATCTCGTTAAAACTTTCGCATTTGTCGACTTTGTCGCGGTACTGCTTCAGCCGTTTTCAAGCTTCCTTTTCTTCTTTGAACCGCGGTCATCTTGAGACGTTTGCTCTTGTAACGAAGAGCTCTCTCCTTCTTCTAATGCAGATGAGGAACGATCCTGTGGTGCCACTGACTCGATTGCTGGATTTCGAATACCCAATGCCTTCATTATGGCGCTTTGGTCTTCGATGTGTCTCTCATCAGCAGCAAGCTTCTGCTCTAGTAATAATTTCTTTTCCTCCCGCAAATGTCGAAGCTGAATGAAACTGCCATCCTGCAATCGCTGAAGGGCCATGACCTGTTCCATGAGCGCTGAATTCTGTTTCCGGAGAGCTTCTTCAACAGTCTGAGGCTCTTTTCCAGCAGATTCTGACTCTTCGTCGAGGGCCATATACTCTTCTGCAGTACTGACCGTTTCCGTGATGCCATCAGGTTTGCTTTCACCCCAACTTGCGAGTTCTGCGAGTCCTTCCTGCTGAGTCTCCAGAGGGAATGATGGATGGGTAATCGTATGGCCTACGGATGATTGGCCTATGTCTTGATAGATAACTTCGGAGAATAATTTGTTTGCTTGGTCTGTCAGCCCCGAAAACTGTACTACAGGCGTATAATGATCCGGAATCAAACTCAAGGCGCCTTCTTCAACCACCGTTGTTCCATGACGTGGTTTAACAATAGACTTAATTGTAAGTCTTGCAGAACTACGATTAGAAGGGAGTGCACTCGGCAATGACACGAGGTTCGTAACTGGCCCTGGCAAAGTTCCAAGCTTCATTTCACAGATGCCTGTGGCAACCTGCCAGGAGACGATTGCGCCGCTTTGATGACCGGATAACAATCGTGATCCATCCCAGCTGAGCAAAAGACATAACGCAGCTCCAACATCTGAGCCATCCTCCGCACCTGGCATCGTCCAGCGATGTCGGGCTCGTGGTTGAATTGTTTGGTGAGAATTGCGTGAACTCTGAACAGGCTGAGGTGGTGAATCTTGGGTATCATAAAGATCTACTAGCTGAACGCTGCCGTCTTCGTATGCGATATAAAACCCACGATCTAAAACGTCCATGGCTAAGGCTCTGGCAATGCCATCGAGCAAGAAAGTGCGAAGAGCAATTCCCTTCCGAAGATCCCAAACGATTGCAGTTGAATCTCGGGCAGTGGACACAGCGATGGTGCTAGACCCATAGCTGTGACCACAGGCCAATGCCGCAATCGCATGTCCATGCTCAGTGAGTGTGTGTATAAGCGTTTGTGAACTGGCTTGGGAGGATGCGCCCGGAAGGCGAGCAAAGTTGAGGAGTGCGGTGATTGACCATATGTGTATGTTAGCGTCGGATGAACCAGAAAGGAGGAAGTTCGAGGTTGGATCAACGGCAAGAGCAGTTACGGCTTGTAGGTGTGACTGAGGAGCAGTGACGAGACGGCCAGAGAATAGCTACCCAAGTCAGTAAAATATCTCACAATGTGTAGTTGTTGACCTACCTCCCATAGAAAGATGCGTCCTTCCGCTGAGCCTAGGATTAGGACGCAGTTGTCGGCAGCAAGGGCGAGAGCCGAAATTCTTTCAGGAAATGGTACGATCGCCTCTTGGTTATTCCTTTCGGTGCTGTACACATTGACAACTGCCTTATCTGCCTGAGCGGCAAAGATATGAGCTTGGGTAGCAGCAAGTGAGTTTGGTAGCGTCGCGCTCTTCTTGAAGGCCTGCTCTTGAGATACGGGCGGCTGCCATTGGTAGCGAAAGATGCCAACGTCTTTTTGAGAAGAGGAATTCGGACCTCTTACTTGAACACCGATTGATGCAAAGAAATGGTCAGACTCCATGGGATGGGAAGTCCCACGGTTGATGTTGCGTAAAGCTTTGTGGTTTGGATCTTCACAGAAGAAAAATAAGAGAAGAAGCTCGAGACTCTATCGTACTCTATTCGTTAACCGGTCCTGGTGGGGAATCATTTGACCCATATCCGGTATGGCGCCGCTTTGGATTTGTAACTTCTGCAGTAAAGTTGTAGACGGGAAATTCGCCTCCGGCTTATTCTAGTCACTCGCCGTTTCGGGCATTAAATGGTCGCCCTCGCTTTTGTGGCTACGGTATCCTATGCTGAATGTTCTCTCGTTCATGCGTTGGCCAAACCAATTGGAACCGCTTCCGGTTTTGAAGGTGAAACCATGCTGCTGCAGCAACGATCACAAGGCCCATTCCGCATGTCTCACTACAAACTTGCTTAGTATTGCATATAACCTGCATATCTGCGAAGCCTTGTCCTTCACGTAGGCTATCCAACAATGTCATCGCCAGGATATTCTTTAACTGATAGCAAGGCAAATTATTACCCCACGCAAGCATCACACCAGCAAAATGACGCCGTATCTGTACGAGCCCCTCAAAGCGACAGAAAAAGAGTTCCGCCTGATGACCTTGCGCGCCGGCGACTTTTCTGACGACATACGGGTGAACCTAGAGGCATTTCCGTTTCCACTCCATGAGAAAACACCCCAATATGAAGCTCTCTCATATACATGGGGCAATACGGCGGATCCTAGCAACATCACTATTGAAGGCGCAGCGACAGCGCTTTTCACCCTGGGCGTTACTCGCAATCTAGCGGAGGCACTACGATATCTCCGATACAAAAATAAGAATCGAGTTCTTTGGATCGACGCTGTGTCCATCAACCAGCAAGATTTGCTCGAGCGGAGTGAGACTGTGCCAAGAATGGGCGATGTATACAGCCTGGCAAGCCGTGTTGTCGTCTGGCTCGGCCTCGAAGATGCTGAAAGCCAGCATGCATTCAGATTACTCGAGGAACTTGGTTCACGAATCGCTATCGACGAAGTGGCCATGACCACACGGCCTGCTACTGAAGCTGACCGCGACTGGGCTGATATATCGATACCCTTGCCATACAGCAGCAAGGAGAATCAAGCACTTGCTTCGCTCTTCTCGCGTCCGTGGTTTGAGAGGCTTTGGATCCAACAAGAGATTTACATGGCCAAAGATGCCACTGTCGTCTGCGGGCTGTCGACTATGCCATGGCAGTTGTTTCGACGAGCGGCCTACTGCATAGTTCTCAAATCATCCGTCAGGACAAGCCTCTCCAGCTCTTGGGGTTATTTAAAGCACGTCAACACAATCGTCTATAATGGCTCAGGGTATGCGGACCTTGGATACACCATCTGGCGTGGTCGGCATGCTAAGTGCTCAGATCAAAGAGATCGTATCTTCGGCATGCTGAGCATGATACACAATTACGACCAAAAACGTTGGTCTACTAAGCCCACTTATACCAAAACCGTCAGAGACATATACGAAGATGTCGTTTATAGCTACATGGCTGCCAGAGGATGTCTACACACCCTGCAATTCTGCGATTTGGGCAATCGGGACGTTAAGCTAGCACTGCCGAGTTGGGTACCAGACTGGTCTTCCATGAGTTGCATAGCGCACAGGATATTTAACGGAAGAGCTTCCAATAACTCTTCTGGAAGTTTTCGGTATGAGAACGGTGGAATTCTGCATGCGCTAGGAGTGACTATTGGCTCGATCGCAAAGACGGATCCGATTCGCATCAGTGAATACAGCTCAGATGCCGATACCTGCAAGGAGATTGCGAGAATCTGTGGAAATATCCCCTTAGGTGAGACTTATCCAGAGAAAGGCTTCTATCTGGACGCAATCCGCCGAACCCTGGTAGTGGACCTCTTCATGGAGCGCTGGACGCCCACCAACCCAGCTTTCCCCAGCGAAGAAAAGGCCAAAACGCTGTTTTCTAATTTTATGGGCGCCGAGAACGCCTCTTCTGATGGCAGCCAACCCAATTTACTGGACGGTCCAGATTATTTGCGAACAGTGAGAAGAAATGCCGACGGCAGGGCCGTTATCACTATGAACACCGGTCATCTTGGTCTTGCGCCAACGGCTGCGCAGCCGAATGATCTCATTTGCGTACTTCTCGGCTGCAGGGTTCCTCTAGTCATTCGTCCAGTTAGTGGTAAGTCTCCAAGGTACCGCATTGTTGGAGACTGCTACGCAGACTCGTTTATGAGAGCGGAAGCATTTCTGGGTCGCCTTCCTGACTCCGTCCAAATTATAAGCAAGTACGACGAGAATCGAGGATACTCCAGAAGCGCGTTCTTCAATCAGCAGACTTCAGAGACGCAATTCGACGATCCCAGATACGACACTGTGCTTAGCCCAGGCTGGGAGAAACAGTATGAATTGCCAAAAGAAAGCACGGATGAAGACGAGGAGGATCGCAATCGAGAATTGATTCTTGCGGCGCTGGCTTTGCAAAATATTGAGCCAACTTGGTTTGCTTTTGAGTAACTAGTACTTAAAAAAGTTATGCTCTTCACGTTTAGCTAGTACTCCAAATCCCCGGAAAGCAATTCCGCCCAATCTAATGGCTGTTTAAATTGCAGAAATCTGGTAATAAATAGGGTAACACTTGCTTCCAAAGTGGTGGCAAAAGGCCTCCGTTTTTGGAGGTAAATTTCCCGACAACCTGCGTTGTGTTGTAAACATGTGTCGGAATATGCATACAACGCACAGTTACTCCGTACAGAGGATCTTGATCCTAGCTAGTCGCTTGCAGTTCAGTCATTGAGATCCCAGCAGCTCTTTCGCCTTGGGAGGCCTATCACATATCGTAACCACAGGCTTGTTTCACCTCACGAGGAGCAAATCCTCGCCAGCCTTATTATAATTTCACACAAGGTTCACTTCTTCTATTAACACCACATATGTCCTCTTGGCCGTCTTGTACGAAAACGTCGGATTTATACCAACACTTGGCTACCCAACGACTCTTTCACCTTGATACGATGGATGCCTGTTTTATTCGTGGTAATTCGATGCAGCTCGAGACCTTCAAGCCTGATTCTATCCAATGTGATTCGATTCAGTCCGACGTTACGAGTACTCTCTAGCAGGCCCTACAGAATCTCGAAAACTTATCCGAGTTCTAAATGTATATGCATCGGCTTTGGATAACGCTAGTGATATTATCAAATGCGATATGTCCGTTCTCGACCTGGAGACAACACCATTGCCACCTTTCAATGCCTTATCGTATATCTGGGGAGCTGATCCTGACGGTACACATTTCGTTCTTTGCGAGGGGAAGCGCCTTATTGTCTCCGCGAACTGTTATATCGCGTTGAATTATCTAAGAAAAAAACTCAGTCGTTTCACCATTTGGGTCGACGCTATATGTATCAACCAAGACAATGAGCTCGAAAAAATTATGCAGATATCCTATATGGGAGATATCTATTCTAAAGCCGTAACGGTATATGCTTGGCTTGGTGAAGGCGATGATGCTTCTCATAGAGCGATGAAATGCCTTAAAACAGCTGGGTTCGCTGAAAGCTTCAACAGTTCCAATAGATCTCACTTGTTGAAAAGGTTTGCTTGGGCCGCAGTGGGGAGGATGGTGACCGCAATGATTTATCCAATAAGCTATCTATTTCCTTTGCGGACACAACGTAAGAGCCTTGCGGTATCTCTCCACGATAACTTCTAACATGCTTTGGCAGCGCGAAGCCAGTTGTCTCGACAAATCTCGACTAATGCGCTATATGCTTCATACGAAGATCTAAAGTCCTTACTAGAGAGACCTTGGATCACACGCTTGTGGACTTTTCAGATATTACTGGCAACAAATGCTATTATCGTTTGTGGTGACCACCACCTTCATTGGTCCCGATTCGAGCTCAGTATTCTCTTTCTCGAGTTTTCTGGTCTCAACTGCTTACCAAAAGATACTATAATCCGCAATCTACGCATCTGGGCTGAAGTCGCTCTCTTTAGAAATCGAATAGCTGTATCTGAAGCCCTTTCTAGAAGCACCAACAGTACTAATAGCTGAGGTTTCGTTGAATACCACGACGAAACCGAGCTAACAAAATATAGAGAATATGTTACAATGATGGCCGATGGGATGAAGGCCTGTCGCGACTACGTTGGCATCTGCGTTTGTTTAATCATATTTGCTTTGACTTTAGGTTGTATTGTAGGCATAAAGTTTACCAGTTTGTCAAGTGACGACGACTCTCAGGACGATTACGGCCTATCGCAATCATTAATCGGCTCTGCGGACGAAGCCATCGGCCTTTTGCAAGCTTGTATCTAGATATGCACCGATTCGAGTCCGGCGCAATGCTACGCAGCTTGCAACAATGCAACGACATATGACGGCGTGAGTAATGCCATGAAGGATATGCCAATGCCGGAGCCACCAATTAGACCTTGACGTACTATCATATATTGGATCTCGTTCGGGATACCGCTGATCGTTTTCTCCATCTTCTTTTTGGCTCTACTTATAAGGATGAGTAGGTATCCAAGACTTCTGTCTGTCTACCACTCGAGTAGTACGAAGATCGATCTCGTCAACGGCTTATGTACTCGAAAGTCGAAGGAACCTAAAGACAAAGCACTCGCTCTACAGACTGTCCTTCAAAGGCTAACAAACTCGACTCTTCCCGCACTAGACAGCTCGCGCACGTTAGAAGACATCTATCACGAATTTACGATCCAAATCATTGAAGTCTTTGGGTCTTTAGAGCTCTTATCGCGAGCTGGTTTGTGCAACCTCCTAGGGTGTCCATCTTGGGTTCCAAACTGGAGTGCAGACTTCGATCCAATCTGGGTGAATCCGCATTTGTCTGGAAATCAACCTTTAGATGCAACTCCTGGCTCAGCGAGCTATTGGAAGTTGACACCAGGACACAAAAATATGCTCAGGGTCCGTGGGCATCGTGTTGCTGCGGTTCTCCACGTGTACTAGTTTGAACATACTGCCGACATTTATACTCCGGATGAGAAGACGATCCATCTTAAGAATCTTACAACGATGCTTTCATTCTGAAAGAATTTTAAGAGAAGGGAGCGCTGGAGTTCAGTCTTCAACGAGGCGAAAATACAACTCGGCTACGGTTCAAAATTCAAATCCGGCGTCCTTGATAATTGGTCGGCTTTCTTCACTAAAATGGCATCCGCTGATTCCAATCTTGTCCTCTCCGTCCTCAAGAACAATTATTCAACTACAGATATCCCAACTACATTTAAATCCATATGAACGAAACACCTTCTACGCCCCAAAACGTTGAGCAGCATTCTGGAAGCTCAAATTGGTATTTGCAACTATGTTGCTCAAGAGCAAAGATCTATCTTTTCAACTAGAGGCTTAAGGACTCAAGGACTCCGGAAAACAGAGGGCAGAGCCGTTCCTGATATTGACATGAGATCATTCGTCTATGCGGAGCGAACCAGAGCAAATCGCCAAAACCCTCAAGGGGATCGTCACTTTTATAGGACGCATTTCCAATACACAGCAGGAGTAGGTTCCAGAGATGTTCAAGTTGGTGATAAGGTAATACTTGTTAGCGGAGTTAGTATGCCTTTGATAATTTGCCATGGCAAGAGCTCGATCAAGGTAGTCGGCCCTTCAATTGTAGAAGGAATAATGATGGGGCAAGCGTGGAATCCAAGGCGGCAGGAAGAAGGACTCGAGGAGTTTCTTTTAATCTAGCTGCATGTAGCGCTTATGATATTTGAAACATGACGGTCTTCATCGACATTGCATATCAGTCTAAGCCTTTGAGTAAGACTGAGCGGCATTTGAGTAGACCATGAGCAGCATAAGCACGGTAAGCTAGACTGAGCCGACCGTGAGCTGTGGCAGACCCATTCTCTAGCATTGCCCACTGGAGACAATATAATTCAGCCAAGTGGACGTGGAGGTATTACAACAAGAATATCGATACTCAATTTTCATCGTCTAAGCTACGCTACGTCGCTACACTTGGTCAAATTGAATCCAGTTCGCTGGCACTGCAAATATCTCACGAGTTCCTGTCGCTTCCTTCTCCAGCCTTTCGGCTTCGCCGTGTCGCCCTTGATTTCGGCACACTGACGCCAAGTTCATCTTTTCTTCGCGCGTTTGTGGGTGCTCTGGACCTCGCGTTTTCGTAAGAACACCAATCAAGCCCGCGCCCAACCTTTCCGCCTCTTTCCATTTCCTTCGATTCCTATGTGTTGAAGCCAGGTGGGCCACTGTGGCCAGTGTGCGAGTATGCTTTTGACCTAGAACCTTTGCTCGACGAGTTATCACCTCCACATCCAGTGCTTCAGCTTTCATCCATCGCGCTTCAGCCTCCATCAGTCGCCCATGAGCCTCCAGCCATTTCCCTTCACTGTCATATGTCTTTGCCAGACTACTCATGCTGGAGAGCGTGTCCGGATGTTCATCACCTTGCACCTTCTTGAAACCTTCTACTGCCTTGATACCCAGCGCTTCAGCCTCCAACCATCGCTCCTCCCCGCTATATGTCGAGGCTAGGTTAGTCATGCTTATCAAAGTATCTGGGTTCTTTTCGCCCTGCTCCCTCGACTGGAATGCATTCATCACATATGTCTCCAAACGTTCCGCCTCCTCCCATCGGTTTTGATTCCTATATGTCGTCGCCAGGTTGCCCATGCTCGCTAGGGTATCTTCATGTAGCATCCCGAGCTGTATTTTACGTTGTTCCAACACTTGGAAATCCAGCTCTTCTGCTTCTTTCCACCGCTCTTCATGTTTATATGTGATTGAGAGATTCGTCATACATGTCAATGTCAAAAGATGGTCCTCACCTAGCGTCCTCTGTTTTGATCCCAATATATTCTTCTGCAGCTCCTCAGCTCTCACATAAAGTCCTTGACATTGCAACAGCTCGCCCAATCTTTCCAGCGTTTCAAGGATACTCTCGTAATGAGTACCCCTGTAATGAGTATTCGGGGCCTTCATAAGTCCAAGTATCGATTGTACAAACATGACTTCTGCAGCCCTGAATCTTCCCTGGTCGACGAATATGCTACCTAGTTCGTTCATTTTGCTCAGAGTGTCCACGTGATACTTTCCAAGGCGTATCACGCTATTGCGGAGCTCTAATTCAACGCGATGTTCATCGTTATACCTATATCGAAGAGGGGCTTGAACCGTTGGCTCTTGTATCCGCACTTGTGGTCCATTTACTGTAAGAACTTGCGACATCGGATCTGCTTGAAGCGAATGAAGCATAGGTAGTGGAATATTTTGATCCATCGGAGCTGGGCTTTTACCTTTGAACCAAGTTCCTCGGGGGATCCGTGGACTTCCAAATACCGTATTGCTTGACATTGAAGAAGCCGTAAAGCTAGTTGAACTTTCCGGACTCAGAGGTGACGAGCTTCGGTCTGAAGATGATACCAAAGTGCTAGGCGAAGAAGGAAATTCGCCATGGGCTTCTCCTGTTTCCGTTACAGAGTTGCAATCCGGTTCTGGGGTGCCAAAATCAATTTCTTCCGGACGTTCCTGCGCTTTTAGCGATTTTAGTAGAAGTCTAACGTATGACTCAGTATCTAACTACCTGCAGCACGAACCTCCAATGAATTCAGTCCCGCTTCATCGAGGTTTTGCTCTCGAATGTGACGTTGGATCATTGGTAATGTGTACGGCCTACCATTGTATCGAAAGTAGGTCTTTTTTCCTTTCCTTTCCCGCGCTTGATGTATCCCGACCATGTAGTCCTTGTTGTCCTTACTAATGTATTTACGGGTTTTCCAGTTTTGGAAAGCCTTCTGTAATTGGCGCGTGCTGTAAAGAATTAGTCTGAACTAGTGACGAGGAGGGGATACATGTGTTACGTTGCATAAATGCCATATTCTTTCATCTTTTCCCCCACCTCTTTCACCGAGTACAGTTGATATAGCCGCTCCAATACCTCTTTCAAAGCATATAGGTCTCGTCGTGAGGCAGGCCTTAGTGGTTGACTGGCCGCTACGTTGCCGATGACCATGATTGAACGTTGAGGGAAATGATACCTTATTCAGGATCTACTTGGATCGATGCAAATTCAATTGGATGCTGGTAAAGCCAAAGAGAAATGACGTCTTTTTATGTACCACCTAAGACCATGTCATTTTGCCGGAGCCATCCGAGTACACTGTAGGAAGGAACGAAAATGCCCCTTGCGTTTCAAAGTGCTAGCCAATTGAGAGGTAAATCGCCGACTACGCCGCATACCACGCGCTCCAGACTGGCCCCTTGCTCGCGCTGTTGGAGTGCGGCCTCCAAGCGATCACGCACCGGACTGATCACTGGCTCTGCTATTTGAGGCGGCCTCAAGTGCCGATGCTCCACCTTGCCTACTGTACGGTGCCCGAAACCCAAACTCTACCATTGATGCCTTTCACGAACAGCTGCATCAGCCAGCTATCCATCCACCGAATTGACTGCCAGGCAAGTTCCATGGCACGAGACATAGCCATCGCTGCCCAAAGATGTGGTACCACGTGTAGCACTCGGTGAAGCCCCCTGCCAGTTGGACTGGCTCCTTGAGCTTCATAACGGTCGGGCAGTCACACAGGGAGCTGGCTAGACCATTGCAATGTCTGCTCAGAAGGGTTTGGGCCATCGGCTATTCAGATACGGAATCGTGAAAACGGGTTGCCTGAATGTGCGCCCTTGTTTACAGTCGTCATGTATCACTTCTCACCTGTAGGTCAAAAAGAGCAATGCATCCGGCTTTTCGGAATCTCACTTCAATGTTGTTATCAGTCTTGAAGCTTACCGCTGACGAACTTGCCCCCTCCAAGGACTTATGCGAGCTCCTTCCACTTCCTTCTGCACGTTTCTCTAATGATCACAGGCAAATTATAGCATAGCGGCTGCTACGAAATGTCCCCTTATGCAGATGCCTTCGGCCGCTTATGAAGCCCAACGATGCACTAGTGAGACGACTTCAGAGGCGCACCTCTGAACGAATCCCGAGTTAAGATCTAGATACAGAAACGCCTCGCCACAAAACGAAACTCCTACTATTGCCTTCCGACACCAGAGGTCAATTTGTAGCTTCATGCAATGCCTAATGGACTGTCTTGTGACAGTGAAGTCTGGTATCTGGCCTCATCTACAAGGTAAAGTGTGAGGTATATCATCTAACTTCATTCTGGAGCTTTCCTACGTAGTGGCTGAAAATCATGTCCTCATTCTGATCCCGTCGTGGACTTGACGCATGAACTGTTGAATTGTGTAGTGGAATACCTAATCAACTCTATATCAACCGAAATGCGAGCACCCGCTTCTGAACCTGGTAATGCGCCGTGCACTACCGCCGTCGACTCCGCCAGTTGGAATGGAGCAGATGATGAGGCTACTCCTACCAGTAGTTCAGCTAAGCAGGTGGAATGCCATTTGAGCTTAACTACCACATCCGTTGAATCGGATAAAGCTCTTAATAATCAGTCCAATGTGCCTCCGACGCAGGTTTGTACAAACAAGCAGGCAACATGTTAACAAGTTATCATACCGATACTAAGTTCTTAGGTCAAGGACACCAATTACAGCCAGTCGCAGAAAGTTTCAGCGGCACCGACGTACTGCTCCTCAGTTATGTTCGCCAAAAGCGGGTCGAATTCTGTGGAGGCCCGAGACGGCACCAAGTTGATGCTCAGTCGCTGGCTTAGCGAACCCCGTCAGGATGGGCCGTATATGGTATGTTGTGGTGAGCAATATCCTCTACGCAATCCTGGTTCGGAGGCGGCATAAGAAATCCCGACTAGAACAGGGGCGACCAATTTACACAGGAATGGCTTCAATGCACGAATTTCATGATATCTCTGGTAGAAAGAAGGGAAGGGAGGCTTTGACTTTCTTATGGGCTTGTACAAGACTGTTAATGAGTGTTGTCGGATATCTGCCTTTCTTCAAGGATTAGCTTTTCTTTGACATTACTTTCTCTGTATCCCTTAATATATACGCTCTAGAAAGCGTGAATACAGAATATTGATCTAATTCCACAGGACATAGCACAACATTTCATTTCTTCCACATTTTCGTCTGATTGCTTTGTGTTAAGCTATAAATGGTGACATCGGCTACAGTGGGTGACAGCTTAGGTACCGCTATTCTGCTGGGTGAAGGCCACTACCATGCTATCAAGTGGGTGCCCATAGGTAGCAAAATGCGATGAGTCACAAAGCGCGGTTCTCACGCCCTCTATATGGTCATGCAGCCGCCCAAAGTTGCTATATCCTAAAGAGTAACGCCGTCGACGGGTCGACTTTTGCATCGGCCAACTGCTCCCACCCATTTATCACACTCTCCATTCCGTCGCCCCACACAAAGCGAAGCCCTGGTAACCCACCTCGTCGTTTGAACTCGGCCCATTGTTCACCAAGCTGCCGAAAATATCTCTCTGCGCCTAACTTCTCCATACCCCAGTCTCGAAGCACGGACGAGTTGACGACTACCTCGCTGCGCTGCTGCCCGGCTAATACCGCCTGAGTGTTCGCCTCGGCACCCTTGATATTGGCATCGCTGGCGACGCGGATAAACTGGACCGTACCGCACAGCGGCCGCAGCGAATCTGCCCACGCGACGGCCGCGTCACCTCGAGCGCCATAATCAAGGATCACGATCTTTGTTTTCTGATCGACAGACCAGGACGCCGTGAGGGCGGCTGGCGAGTCGCTGTACAGGCGCACTTCATCGAACCATCCGAAGCCCTCGGTGAACGCCTTCGCCGCGCTGCTACCGACGGCAATCAGTCGGCGAGGTCGGAACTCCGCCGGTCTCAACTCCCGGATTTGCTGCGCGAACGACGCCGCCGTCTTCCCTGAAGCTGCGAAGATGAGCACAACGGCGTTGGTCAGGCTTGCGTCGGCAGCGCTCCAAGGTGCGCCCTTGGCAGCGCTGGGATTGATGGGTGGGAGCGTGGCTGGGTCCCATGAAAAGGCGATGCGGTTGATGGCGTAGCTGGTCTCGAAATGGCCTCTCATGATAGCATCCCAGGCTTTGCTCTGTTCGCTTTCGGCGTCGTCGCCTTGATACAGGAAGTAACGATTATAAACTGGAAGCACATCGAGTCGATGCGCGGTGGTCTCGAGAAAAACGCCAGGAGCGTCGGCCTTCATCTCCTTGTCGACCGGCAGCGTGCCGATGGGGAAAACTCCAAAAAGCGTCTGGCCAGCCTTCAGTAGCGGCGAAGTTGACTCCACAACCTGACCAGAGCCCCAGCACATGGTACGACCATACTTAGACGGATCATTAAACGGCGCGGGCGTTGACTGGGGAAGTGGATGGATACCCCACCAGCCGACAAGATGGCCGATCCGGGCATAAGTGAGGTTATTGGCGCTCAAGGCGAAAAGAGTCGTCCTCATGCGAACCTTATTAGGGGAGAGGGGGAGGAGCCTCTCGTTTGGCAAAGAGACCAGATGCTGCTTTGTGTGGTCCTGGATTTCGAGAACCTGAATAACTGGTGCCGTTGCCATTGTGGTGTACGCTCCAGGTCAGTGCAAATTTGTAGTTCACTCGTCTAGTTCGAATGCTTGCGGCGTAGGACATAGAAATACTCGCCATGGCCATAATCGATATCATCTGGAGAAAGGTTCAGGCAGAACAGCCTAGGTTAATACTTCGCGTTTGTAAGCAGATTAGTAACTACCAAGTAGGAAATTTGTAAGCATAGAGACGCGGGGTTGGCGTATCCGTATCGAATACTTATGAACTGCTGGTTGTGCAGGCGGTAACGGGGTGGGTCAGTAAGGTGGATGACGATGGGATGTCATTACGAGAGGACCGAGGCCCCGGGAACGGTGAAGTACGAAAACGCACAGCTATGAAGATGGCGGTGAATGAAATATGAATAAGATAAAATGTAAGCCACACGAATGGGTATATGAGCTACAGGGTAAGAAACGAACTGAGCGGGATATGAGTTGATCGGTATGGGTACTTTAGGCATGGCGGGTGTTCTAGCACATAAGAGGGAGATTACTTCTCTTTGCACGAGTAGAACAAGGCATCGTATGGATGCATGGTGCGAGAAAAGGCGAGAAGATGTCGAAAGATGGCGACAAACAGCCTTTGGATGGAGGCCGTCTGTTGCAATACAATAAACATCCGATTGCCGGCCTCGTAATCTTCGGCGCCGAGTTCGACCATTCCGCATTCGAGTGAGCTAGGAAACACGAATTTGCGTTCATCCCCTCAGGTACCGCGAAGCTCTCTTCTTCCTTCATCCCCGTTTTCTATCATTTATGCTTTGTACTATATCTCCATAACGCATTCTTCATCTTGACTAACTAATAGTAATAGACCGGTGGACCAACTTGTAGGGCTACAGCTAATGGGTACGTCAACTGCGTAATGTAGATCCAACAAGCTCTGGATTCGTTGGCCTGGTCGGCATCTGAATTTCCCTTAGTACGTACGCATCACATTCCTTCGGCCCACAATCCAGTCCTTTCAGCAATTCCAGTGAGAGAACGAACGGTGAGAAGTAAAGCCCTACCTGGCTGCATAACATCTCCGCTTTTTAGCTCCAGGCCACATCATCTCAGTTGCTACTGTCTGCATTCCATTTCCCAGATTCGGCTTTCCGGCGCATGTGTTGCTTTAATTCTCGATCCACTACAACGGTCATAACGCGTAATTGTAATTATGCCACGACGACCTTACGATCTTAGCCGCCGCGGCGTAGTTATGCCACGATGGTCTTAAGGTCTTCGCCGCTGCGGCGTAGTCCAGTCTGTGTTTGTTCTATTTGCAGAGCTAGAAACGTTTTTTGCCTCCCGAGCTCCATCCTCTTTCTACATGTCTTATTTGCAACGTGCATTCTCGTCGCGCTATGACTTACTCGCGGCTGCAACACGCTTTGACGACATGGAAGACATTGATCGTTGTCATGTTTGTACTTTTCCTCTACTACTACTATCTGTCCACCGATGACGGCTCATCGGAGACGTCTAGCACTACTGTTACCTCTCGACACTCAGTTTCCAGCATCCATGATGATACCCAAATCGAACTTACTATTTCACTACCTCCTCCGTCACCTGAACTGATCAATTGGTGGAATGATTTCGTCCCTTTCCTGGTTGCCGCCAAACCTGACTGTTCTCCTGTTGAAATTCTCTATGGAATTCCCCAGGAGATGACGTGGGACCCTAGAAACAAGACCAAACAACGCATCGACGCCCTGAGTCTTTCACAGGCCCAACTCAAGAGCTTGAAGGAATCTCATAAAGCCATGGCTATCTATGCCAAGCAGCAGCTACCGAAACTTTACTATAAGCGCCGAACTAGAGGCATTGTGACAACTGCGAACTCCGCTTACATGTCTACTCTCATCGTGTCGCTTCGCATACTCCGGCAATCCGGCTCAAAACTGCCTATCGAGGTGTTCCTGAATGATGGAAGAGAATACATGAGAAACAGGCGCTATTGTGAGGACGTTCTACCCGAACTCAATGCCAGATGTCGACTATTCTCTGATGTAATGGCTGGCGCACCATTCATTATTGACATAAAGTCTTATCAGTGCAAAGTCTTCGCAATGCTCTTCTCCTCCTTCGAAGATTTGCTGTTCCTCGACTCTGACTCATTCCCCGTTCGAAATCCGGACGACTTCCTATTCCTCGATCCCTTTCGATGGAGTGGATTAGTCATATGGCCTGACTTTTGGGAGTCTACGGCTTCGCAGTCGTTCTTCGACATTGCCTCCATTAACGCTCCACCGTTATTCGTTCGCCCTTCTTCCGAATCTGGACAATTGCTGATCTCTAAACGGACTCACTCAGCCGCTCTCGTCTTGGCGGCCTATTACAATTACTATGGTCCAAATTACTACTACCCATTGCTGTCTCAAGGCGGCCCAGGCCAAGGCGATAAAGAAACATTTTTGCACGCTGCAATGGCTCTGGACCTTCCCTTCTACGACGTCAAGAGCAAGGTGTCTGTGCTTGGCCATAAGACAGACGACCATTTCAAGGGTTACGCTATGGTGCAGGTAGATCCGGTTGAGGATTATCGGGTGGAGAGTTATCAACGCGCCGCCGAACCAAAAGGTTTTTTCATTCACAACAACATGTGCAAACTAGATCCAGAGAAAGTGTTCGAACCGCATTGTGGGCTGCAAGATTCGACTGGGAACTGGTTACGTCTTTGGAGTCCGCAGGAAGCCATCTTTAAGCAGTTTGGGTATGACATTGAGCGGTGTGTCTGGCAACAAGTCATCATCACCGCATGCGAAGGAGATAATACCACAGGTACATGTCACGCGGTGGAAAATTACTACCAAAAGGTATTCAGTTCGTAATTACACCAATAGACGAGATTTTAATAGATCATGATTAATTCTCCTGTAGCTCCGCTTTCCATTAATTTGCTCCATCAACTGCCACTGAATTTGTGAAAGGCTCAGCCGGAAATGGTAAAGGTTCTAGTGAAGGCGAAATCCTCGAAAAGGTATTCGTCGATGGTGGAAGTTCGCTTACAAGAAATAATTAGAGCAACGCAGTTGCCAACTTTGTAGGACGCCGAATGAACAACATCATGTGCTGGATGAAGATCTTCCGCCATTCGCCCAAACGTAAACAGCTTCCCGCTGAAAGCCCTCAACAAAGAGGACAAACTTACTCGCATCTGAAATAAGGTCCATTTCTTTTTCTATCATTCATTAGCCTTAAAGGGAGCACATTCATTAGTCTCTTCATAGCTTGTTCAGCCAGCCGAATCGGAGGGCTGAATTTCAGATGCTTGTGCGGCTCGACTCCACCGCTCTCCACCCATGTGCTAAACGCATGCATCAAATGCTTCGACTCTTTCATCCCTATGATCGGCGTCCTGTGAGGACGAACATGAATCAATAGCTCTCGGTTCCACTACGAGGTCACCGTAAGATTCACTTCCATTGTAGCTGTCAACTTTCCTCATGAACTTCGCTCCTATGTGACTCCCCTTCAAGATGTCGTGATTGTTTTGTTCTCCGTCTTTGGAATTGAATTCTGGTTTAAAACTTCAGATGGTTTACTGCCCATCCTTGCTCGCAAGGCAATAGGATCCTCACTATGGCAGATGCGCAAAGCCAAACGGTAACAGACACGCGATGGATGGACGTATGTTCTCATCGCTGTAGTAAGAGTTGTGAAATGCGTCAGCTAACATGGTAATTTCAGGGCATGCGCGGGATTGCATCCGTAGGCGTGGTTGTCAGTCATCTGGTTCGATTCATCGCTGAGCAGTGGATATCGCCTACGAATGACGAGGGCAAGCCGCCTTCAGTATGGCAGCAACCGCCATTCCGGCTGCATAGCCAGGGCGCATTTTGGCTGGGTATCTTCTGCACTATGACGTGAGTTGCGCGCCGGTGGTTACTTCCTCAAATTGTATTCTGACGGCTGCATAGTGGCTTCGTGAACGCCTTGAAGCCCATACAAAAGTCAAGGGCTGGAGAGCATGAAGCTGTCTTCTTGTCCCTCTCCCGCAGAGCTTTCAAAAGAACTGGACGCCTGGTGTTACCGACGACGATCGCTACGGTCTGTAGTTGGGTGATATGCCAATTCGGAGGCTATGAACTTGCGAGGCGATCAGAGTCGGAATGGATGGCAAGTATGGTTCCAGCACGATCTGCGACCTGGGCGGATGCCGTGCATCATCTATATGCCGCTATTCTCGCAACGTGGAAGGATGGCGGTAATTCATATGACAAGATACATTCGGCCTTGACTTGGTTGCTCAACGGCTCTTTCTGGATCTACCTTACACTTTTAGCGACGACTCGTGCGACCTTGAGAGGTCGTACGGTTGTAGTATCTTTCCTTTTCCTCTTTAGTTGGGTGACGGGTAACGGTAATCTTAGTTGAAGCCCACACTCGTTAGGATATTGCTGACCTGCAACAGTACTCATCGGTTTACCGGTCTATGCAGGCATACTGTTAGCTGAGCTTGCGCATGTAAACCCGGCAAACTACTCGAGACTCCGAGTAACGCCCTACTTTATCGTGGCCTTTGGTCTCTTCTTGGGTTGCTATCCGGAACGACGGGCTGAAACTGCAGTCTGGTCTTATCAGCTACGGCGCCTCGGCGAACAAATCTTTCCATGGGGTACCGAGTTACAACGCGCTCTGCCTACCGTGGGCGGTATTCTCGTCATTGTCGGTGTTTTGCTTTGCCAACCTATGCAGAAAGTGCTCTCAATTTCAGTACTGACTTGGCTGGGCGAGATTAGCTTCGCATTATATCTCATCCATGGAACCTTGTTGAAATCGACGCTGTTCACGTTAATCTGGTTGTTTGGCTATGAAGAAAAGGCAATCGCATCGATACATCACACCCATGTCGAAGTAGACAAGGAAAACGAAGTCGAGATAGTCCAGTATCCTCCGGATATGAAGATTGCGTTGCCAACACGAATGGAACTGCTTTGTATTTTGCCATTGTGGTGGATAACCACTCTTTGCGTCTGCCAGCTTTGGGTACTCTTCGTGGAGCCGAGATGTAGTGAGTTGTTAGACTGGATTGAGAAGAAGATATTTCCTTCGCAGTCGGGAGAGACGGAGAAGCGTGCTATTTTGCCTCTCTTCAGAACGCCTGCTCCTTCGCCGGAACGAAAGGAAAAGGAATAGAGAATCTTCGATGCGATCGAAACGTGAACGGACCGGTACATATGCGATGGCAATTATGTGGAAATCAGCAAATGGCTTTGGAAGCTTGGTGCGGGATTTCGGCGTCCAGAAATATGGTGTGGCCGAATGAGGAAATATGAGAGAACGGCCTGGTCACATGCGATGTTAATGGTGTATATGCTAAGTTAAAAAAAATTTCTACCAGAACAACTAGCCTTGCGGCGCTGTTGGTATGGCGTAGTGGACCTGAAGGGGGCTTGACTCTGGACTGTGTTGCCTATGCCTCTATACCTCCAAGCTCGCTGGTTCGAATCCCGCTCGAGCCTAAAGTTGTTTGGCAAAAAAAAGAATGTTGGAGTTCTTTCTCCTATGGCTCACCACACTGTTTAAACCGACCCTTCCAGGGAAGGGCGTAGCAATGAGGTGAGCTAAGAGTTTTGCAAAATTCAATTTTCATTTTGCACATGAGTTCTAAGTGTTTAAGTTGCTATACGGGTCCTCGCATACTATAGCAAGTAGTTTCCGAATGCGGTAGTCGTAAGGCTAGCTCCCATTGATGATTACTGTTTTCAGAATTTTTGGCGAAGAATCTACCTAAATTGAACGATGCTTGAATTCCAAACATAGTCGAGTTCTCATGTCAATTGTAACCGCTACCATCGCACTGCGACACCTTTTCGCAGTTCTCCGACTTAAGAGTGTTGTCGATTTTCACGTGATATCGCGATTGCTGACATAAGCGAAAGGGACAGCCGCGTCGCGGTCCAAAGCTTGCTTCATAAATCTTACAGTAAGATCCAAACATTTTGATCACTGTCTTTACAATGGCTTCGCCTGATGAATCTGACATTCAACAACAACTTCACCGTGAAATTGCCTTCGTGAAAGCAGAAAGTAGGCATTCCATCTCCACAGCATGCTGTACCCCAACTCACGTCTTTAGTCGCAACACTTACACGCCGCCGAAGCATCCTTCAGCATGGCTTACTCTCTCGTCGCGAAACTCGTCGACGGCTTTTAGCTAGCAGGGAGAGCCAGGCTCCCACCAATCGTGCCGCCATCGACAATGCTCTCAGCGAAATTTCTGAGCAGGAAAAGCATATTACGTCGAATCACTACCGTTCGCTCCTCGGTATCACATCCTTCCGTGCCAAAGATCCAGATCCAAATGCAGTGGACGAAGGCAGCATTCTTGGTATCCGACTCGATGTTTGGAATTCACGGGAGAAGGCATTTAAAACCCCACATTACGTGCTTCTTGTTTCTCCATGGAAGCCTCACAGTCAAGCATACAGGGTTCACAGGCATACGATTCCAGCGTTCGTCAATCTCAAGGCGCTTGAAGAGAAGTACCTCCCAGAGCCTTCAGTTGCTGGGTCGGTGAAGATTCAGCGTCTCGGCGCGTTTGCTCACGCTTTGAGAAGGGATTTGTTGATGGGGTATAGATCGATTGACCGTCAAGCGTGACAATAATAGCTGTCAATTCAAATTGTCGTTGCATTATCCTAACGCTGCGATCAAGCCTTCTCTCATGCGACTCCACAATCCTCTTCGCCTTTTGCTAGTATCTGGGATTTCTCTGAACTTCTCGACGGCTCTTTGTTCCCTGATCATCTCTTCACTAAACCAGTTGCCATGCAAGCCATACGGAACCCTCTGAGGAAGCTCTACACGACAGACCACATCCTTCATATTTCGCGCGTCGAGAATCCAGAGTTCCGAGACGGCAGAAGCTGGAGCCTCTCCGTCAGCATCTAGCTGCGACTCGTCGAACGCGTAGAAGAGGAGATAGCCGTCATCTTCTCGAGCCTCCACGTCTGGCTCCAAAGATGTAGCCTTAGGCACAAATCGAGCTTCCTGCGCGTACCATCCGTCGGGCATTTTGAAGCACTGAATAGGATCGTCCTCTAACCCGCTGGCGAGCACATCAGCAATGCTTCTGCAATCCACGCAGCCCGTCACCCTCGTCGGGGTTTGGTCCTTGGCTCGCTCGATTAGCCGTAGTGCATCGATCTTGGCAATCACGTCAATCTTCACCGTCTTTGCCAGCGCAGAGCCGAAATTTGCTGTCGAGCTAGAGCATCCGTACACGTATCGGGCAGAACTCATTTCCTTTTGTGGGTGGACAGTGGGAAATTCGAAAGGAATCGCTGAAAGCCCAAACTGATGAGTTATTCGGTTCTCGGAAGCGTGAGAGAGAAGGAAGCGATAGTAGTACAGCTGGCATTGTTCCTCGGGAGACTGCGGTGGCTGTGATGTATCTGCGGCTAATGAGACGTCTTCAAAATGCTCGAGCTTCGCAGACTTCTCGAGTCTGTCATCAAATGGTGTCTCGCTGTGGTTGATCCTTCCTGTGACCGACGATAGCTTCTTTGTCGACTGGCCATGTTTCTGTGAACGGGTGGGAGCAGTGATGTTGCCAGCATTGAAAATTATCGCGGCGGAAGTTAACCGACAAGCCAGCATGTTGACGGCGACTGGCTTTCCAGAAGTATCATATTCATCCCATGAATTGGCAGTATGAAAGATACAGCATCCATCTGTTTCGAACCATCGAATTGCCTCAGGATTCCGTCTTGGAAACACTCCGAAGCGAGATACTTTTGAGGGATCGAATGACACCACTGGTATCCCTTTGATGAGATTGAGAGGATTCAGTGATAGAGGAAGGTCAATGATTATCGAATGCTGGCGTGATACGCCGAAGTCGTGCATCATCTTCGAACCGGAAACGTTTGGAACTGGAGCATTTAGAAGTTTTGTTTGGGGGGCCAACTGTCTAGGAGTGCCAGTGCCTGTTGAAGGTAGTACTGAGTAATGAACGAATGGTGGTGCAAACATGCAATGATATAGAATCATCTCTTTTGTAATAGGATCGACCTTAGGATGTCCCGTTGTCCATTCCTTGAAGAAACTCATCAATCCCTCACCTCCAAATCCAGGTCTTTTATCCTCTTGGCACGTCTCTCCTTCAGCTTCATTTCCGTTGAACCATCCCACGGTCTCTAGCCCTGGTAATTGAATCCGCATCGGTGGACCACTCTCGCAGGTGGCTAGTGTTCGACCGTCGTGATATACAACGCTGGTGTTTGCTACACTTATCTTTTTGATCGACTGCGACGATCCCGGAAGGTGGGAAAGAATAATCAATACTATTGACCTCTGAACCGTCCACATCATGCTAACTAGCGACGTTGCTGGATTGATTAGAGTCGCAATACTCGGTATAATCGGTCTCTTGAGAGTCGGCGACGTCACACTCGAAATGAAAGCGTCGGTGAGAATGTAATGGTTGACGAAGCTAGGTTGTATCGATCCATCCTTCTCAAAACATTCAAAGACTACTCCACTCAGCATTCCATCGCCATCGAACCAGTGTGCTTCACGACCCAGGTCATCGTTCGAGACTGGATTTCCACCATTACGGACATACTGGCCTCCTCCGAGTGCTTCCGGAATGCGACCAACGTGTGTACACGGAGTCAATGGCCTTGTCTTTTGAATTGGCGCAAAGTTACCTGTCAAGTACCTGCTTAGAATTAGTATGGACCTATTGAAGCGCTATCTACATGATCTTACGGGTGTTTTAGTTTACATGCTTTCCGTTGAGTTGTGCCAGCCATTTTCATCGTATCACCAAACGGTGCAACATGTCTACGATTCCATCCTCATGAAGGTTGAAACTGATAGACCTGTTATCCGAGGTAACGCCATAGAAATGTTTTCCATGTGAGACTGAGGATCGACTGGGCTTCAATGCGTCAATTGGTACCCGGGATGATATCCCAACGCGGGCCTCACTCTTTATTTACATTTGTGATCTCCAAACTTTACTAGGAAGTCATAATTATGGTTAGGTATGAGAACCGAAGTGGAACGGAATCGATTGGTTGATATGATGAATCTCGGGGTAGCGGTAGTGACGTTGTTTCTCCCACGTGCAAGGGTACCCGTACTTGATATCGTACGTCCGATAGTCACTACGTAGTACTTTGTTATGTCTACCTTACCCCAGATTTCCACCACTCCAAATGTACCTAGCGTCTTAAAGATTCAATGACGCCCGATGAGGCCTCAAAGACCTTTACTCAGAATGGAGTGATTCCGCTTCTGAAGCAGAGACCTTCCGATCCTTCTCGACTCGCCCCAGAAGATGCGCATTCCCCTCCGCGCCGTGAACGAGGAGGTAGTCCGCTTGGCTTAGGGGCCAATGGCTCCGTAATTGCAGGCACTGAAGTCAAGAGGTCCAGGAAGAGAAATGGAAGTCGAGGACGCAGTGGAAGCAGACGGCGAAATCGCGGATGGAAAAAGTTGCTATGGGTTAAACAAAGTTGTACGTTCGACATTGCTCTAATCGCACCCACATGCACGATCGCGTGCGCTCGGTATTGCGGAAGACAGGAAGCGCTAACGAACGAGACTGTAGATCCAGATAATTATACCGACGAATACACCTTTCTCGATCATCTCCAACGAAATCCTCGCCTCCAACCGTACCAGTTCTGGCACCTAGTCGCGGATTCGACAGTTATCGTACAGCATGTCAGTACCGTCGCCATCTTTGTCTCTTGCTTCACAGGCATCTTCCAAGACCGGGTCAGCCCAGTGACCGTGGTTACATGGGGAACATTAGCTACAATTATAGGATGGGTGGTGTGGGATTTCTGGGTTGGTCAAGAGGCGGAAGCGCGACTAGAAGCCGAAGGGAGCGAAGTCGCTCTCAACGGGGAAGAGGACTTCTCTGCGAGCTCTTCCACAATGTCAATGAGCACACATGGATCGAAGCAGGTTTCTGGCGCTGCAACACCCTCAGGTCGAATTCAGATCTCAAGGTCCTCGAACGCGCTGTTTGCGCAGTCGACTGCGGAGGCATCAATGGCTACTCCAACCGGCCATCCTACTGGAGCTCCGACATTTGCAAATTACACTCCGCAACCATTGTATGGCATGCAGAAGGCTCCACTGTCTCCGCGAACCCAGCAGCGACTTGCAACGGCAAAGTCAGCCATCTTGATATACTGCGCCGTACTGGGCCTAAGTCCGATTCTCAAATCCCTGACAAAGTCGACTTCAAGTGACTCCATTTGGGCAATAAGTGCGTGGCTGTTCGTGATCAACGTCTCTTTCTTCGATTATGGCGGGGGTGTCAGTGCGAAGTAAGTGCAAATTCAAATTTCGCTGGCTGTAACATCAAAATGCTAATATGATACAAGGTTTCCAGCTTCCTTGTCCACCAACGCCGCGCTCATGGCTTCGACTGTGCTCGCCTCTCGGCTCACATCAACAACACACGTATTTTCATTGACACTCTTCTCCATCCAAGTCTTCGGACTCTTTCCAATTTTTCGCCGCCACCTTCGTCATGTGTCGTGGCGCGCACACATCATCCTGACCGTCATATTAGTGTTCGGTGCCAGTGCCGGTGTCGGGATAATCGTGAGTGGTGGAGGCTGGAGCGCTGCGGTCGTTGGCTGCTTCCTTGGTAGCATCCTGACCATGCTCGTGATGGGTATCTGCAGTTGGTGGTTGATTGATCTGCAAAAGTACAAGAATGAGATTCACGGTCCTTGGGATCCGGCTCGACCTGTTATTCGACGGAGATGGGATTGATGTTCCCGTTCTAGGCTACCGATTCATACTCGATCAGCGTCGACAGACCATATGGAGGGAGAACGTTTTCGGTTTCGAGACTCGCGATAATAGCGTTCTGCTCCGCTCTGGTCACCGCTCTCCGGTTGATCACCTCTAGGGTGAGCCGCCCATCCCTGGTTTCCCACTTGACGAGCTTCTCTTCCTTCTTACCGGCCACACTGTTTGCCATTGCACATACGATCCGGCCAGACTCGAGCACCAGCGAGACTTTCCGGGAGGGCAGGCTGAAGCAGCCGATTTTGTCATAGCGAATCGCAGATCCAGTCAAGACGATTCTTTCCAGCTCCTTTTGATGCATGAATACGCCTTGGAAAAGCGGTTCCATTATGTCGCCGCCGGTGTCAAGCCGAAGCGTTCGTAGTGTTGGTAGATCAGTATGTAAGCTGCCGACATGCCATGCCCAAACTCCGCAGGATGGCTCCCACGACAAGTACTGGCACCACTCGCGAGGAACTGTGATGTCTTTCTGGCATGATATGTCAAGCTCAACGGTGGTGATCAATGCGGCTTGTTCGGGCGGCAACGAACAGAGGAAGCGATGGGCGTGGGTCGAAGTTGTGAACCGAAAAAGGTTGCCAGTGTACAGGAGCTTGGCTGGCACTTCATTGAAAGCTCTTTTGCAGCTACGTATGAAAGCGCCGCCGAGGAGAGGAACTTTATGGCTGAAGGAGCGAATGGTTGGGCCGAAGCGAGCTGGAATGCACGCGTCTATGATGGGAAGAGCAGAGACCAAACAGTGCTTGTATATCTCATTGCGGACTTCGCCTGGAATAAGGAACAAACGACTTTGGTTCTGATGATGCATTGCGACTCGGAAACAAATGAACGGCCTTCGTTGGGATCACAACGAGAAGCCAGAAAAGAGTCATGGCGCGATGAGGAGTTTTTGGGGTCCATGAGTAGGACAAAGGATTTGTAGTACTCTGGTTATCCATTCCTTTGGCGAGGGGCCACCGGCTGTCCTTCCGGGCAATACCCACTGTACCCATTCTTCGGAATTGGCTTTGCAGGGACACAGTTCAACGGTGTAGCAGGCCGCTAGTCAGCTTACGAAAGCTCTAGCAGTCCCGTGTGTCGCCTAGGACCGGAGAGAGCAGTTATGAAGATGTGTTAGAGTTGCGACAGTGGTCTTCAATGCGTGCGCCCAGAGCGCCATAAAGCCAATGTCTCAATACTCATCAATGGCATGGTGTCTTGCAAGCGGTTTGCATCCATTCAGACTATGCTAACTACCTAGGTATGTGATGTTTTTTTCGGCTTTGGACCCTGAGCTTGGTTCGCGTCTCAGCCTCATGGCGTGCGCAGTTGCCAAGTCAGCTTCCGTCGAATTGCCATTTGCTAATGCCTGCCGTGCTTAACCAAGGTAAGTCCAGAGTAGAATGCTAATAATTAGTGGTGCTGCAATTGCAGGGTAGCACCAATCGATTGTAGGGCTACAACGTAGCTGGAGCGTAATTTGCTGACCACCTTAGCTACTCTACGAAACTTGGGGAGTCCCGGGAAGTACTCAGTATTTCTCGTCCTCAGGCTCATAAGTGTTAATTACGGTAATTATTTTGGACGTGCCAGCAATTGCAGCAATCGCAGCCCACTAATGGGAGCGGATGTGCAAGGTCTTTCAGCCACCCTTCTCTGCTAGCCAGCCATTCGCGACCCTGCAGAAAAGACCTTCGACCCTCATTTGTTTGCTGTTTCGCCCCGTCCTAGTGCATCCTTGAGGCGCTTCTTCACTTTTGTCTCGTCCCCACGCACTTCAGGCTGGCAGCCTTCCCAGCTTCAACTCCTCTTTTCCTTTCTTTGTGATCTGACTTTTGTGTCTGGCCGCCTAAGTCCTTCGTACCACTGCAACATACCACTAATTCTCAGTTACGACAGCATGTCATTGCGACCGGAGGACAGGGAGCGAGGCGGGTCCTCTTCTCGCACGCGATCGCACTCCAGGGACGCCAGAGCCCCTTCTCCAGCGGTAGGCTTGTCATGTAATCTGCCCGGCGTATTTTTGTGCTTACAAGCCGAAGGCGCTGGCCTCGTCGTCTGATATGCCCGGTAGAATCCGCGAGCTCCCGGCTCCACGCCCTCAAGCTAACCTTCGGTTCAGGACATTATGGAAACGATCTCGCTGATTCCGATTCCGACGACGACCGCAAAATGGCTGGCTATGCCGACTCTAGACCTAACGAGCAACTAAGTTACAGGGCTCCACCACCTCCGCGTACTGAAGGAGGAGTTGCGTATGCGTCCATAGGCGGCGCTTCCTTCACTCCCAACGCACAGTGGGGTTACGATGCGCCGATGAACAATCCGGAGCCAATCAGTTATCGAACGGAAAACTACTCGGGCCAACCGCCAGGCGGATACAGGTATGACGAAGTCCGCCATTACAGCTATTCGGCGAGGCCACAATTCAACCCAGAACCCCCCCAACCTACTGTCCCGCAACCTGATCCTAGACACCCAAGCAGGTCCAACAGCTTCCCAGCCGCGCTGCCATATCCAGAGGCGGATCACGCCTTTCCTCCCCCTCCGCCTGGAGCATATCCTGTAGGAGGCCCAGGCCTTCCAGGCCTTCCTCCTCCACCGAGCGGACTCGCCGCTGCACGCGGCGCCACTATCAGAGAAGTTGCGCCTCCGTCATCTTCAGGCTTACGACCTCAGCGTAGCTCTACGGCCGGTCCAGGACTCGATATCCGTTCGCCATCTCCCCGATTGGGATTAGATCGTCTTTCAGTTAGTGGCTCTCGGCCGGACATAAATGCAATCGTTGGCGGAGGAGGAGGGGGAGGCAGCGGTCTTCCGCCGCCGAGTCCTCTGCTCGAAGCGTACAAGGGCACATGGCAAACAATGGCTACAATGCCGTCACCGATGGTTAGACCCTATGACGATGAAGATCTCGATGATCTGCCTCCGCTCTCTCCTCGTGTGTCTCGCACCTCTGTCAACATCCGCGAACGAGCAGAATCCTTCACCCGCCGCTCGCCGGAGCGCAGAGTCTCACTCAGAGAAGCTTCTCCGGAACGCAGAGTCTCACGCAGAGAAGCTTCTCCGGAACGCGTCTCGGTGACGACGAAGAACAAGAAGAAGGTATCCATGTATGCGGGCGGCGCGGCCGAAGAAGACGCCAAGGACATCGCCGAGGAGCTCTCGCGGTCGAACCCGGACGTCAAAATCCTGATCGACATCCTGCCGACCCTGTCGCACGACCAGATACTCGAGCTGCGCGCCTCCTACAAGCACGTGGCCAAGGTGCAGGGCCGCGGCATCAACCTCGCCAAGCACATCAAGCTCAAGACCGCCGGCAACTTCCAGAAGATATGCTACGTCACAGCGCTCGGTCGGTGGGAGTCCGAAGGCTACTGGGCTAACTATTGGTACCAGAGCAACTCTGCTCGGCGAGAATTGCTGATTGAGGCTCTGATGGGACGCAGCAATGGCGAGATTCGCAGCATCAAGGACTCGTTCAAGGATAGCAGATACAACCACAGTTTAACTCGATGCATGGATAAGGAACTGAAGGCCGATAAGTTTCGTAGTGCTGTTTTGATGGCATTGGAGGAGAGGAGGCAGGACGAAAGCGATGTTTGGCCTACCGAGTACAAAAACAGAGATGCTGATACCCTGTATGAGGCGTTGAGGCGAAGAGATGGCGGCGAGTCGGCAATTCTGCAGATTGTCGTCACCAGAAGCAATGCACACTTGAGGGACGTGCTGAAGATATACGAAAGGAAGTACGAAGGCAACTTTGCCAAGGATGCTTTGAAGAAAAGCAACAACCTTGTGGTAAGTTACCCGTTGCGTTCTGGAGCATCATCGACGGGAGCGCTGACATGTCATCTAGGGCGAGGTCATCGCTCATATTTTGAACGGCATTATCAATAAGCCTGCCCGAGATGCCATGCTTCTGCATCATGCGCTCATCGATCTCGCACCGACGAAAGAAGAGCCAACACCGCGCGCTTCTCGTGAGAGCGTCAGCAAGGACAAGGCCGATCGTAAGGACCGGTACGAGTTGCTTATTAGTCGACTCGTTCGCTTCCACTGGGATCGCTTGCACCTCGTTAGGGTCAAGGAGGACTATAAGGAAAAGTATCGACATTCCCTCGAGGAAGATGTTGAGTACTATGTCAGAGGCGATGATTTCAAGGAGTTTTGCCTGGGTCTCTGCGATACTGGGAGATGATCGATACCATTTCTGAACGGTAAGTTTGTGAGCTTCAGGCGGCCGACTATGTTGGAACGTAAGATGAGGTGATGAGAGAGTCTCTGAATTCTCAAGAGTTAGCAAACTAAATGCAATAAAATCTCATATTTGTTCTCGTCCAACTTCTTGGATTACCCAGGATCGAGTAAACCACTACACAAGGGGGAGGTTAAGTGATCATTTCCAACTTCAAAAACGTGTTTCAAGACGGGGAGGAGAGATTGAATCGAATCGTGATGATATATTCCGTACTTCACAAACAAGTATCCCACACAGACGAGGAGCTATTACTGTGGATTCAGTTATTACACCTACTAGTTAACTATTGCGATGGAGTTAACAAGATGTCCCAAATCCAATTTACGATGTGCTGCGTCGAGAACCCCGTTAAATAGAGTGGTTGGGAGAGTGGCTTTGCAAAGAACATTGCCCACAATTTCGGAATGGAGTTGTTGATAGCATTGGCGGACAAAATGTTGACAATCCAACAGCCTCAATCCTCAAATAGGGCTCTTTCGGTCCTCATCAGACTCTCTTATATTCGCAACATACAGGTTTCCTTTGTCATCGAATCCGCTCTCGGCAGTGACCGTGGTGCGCTTGACACGGCCATGATGTCCCTCAGTGTAACTTCATCCTTCTCGTCCCCCCACGTATGCGAGAGAATAGCATAATTGGGGACCTTGTCCTCAGAGAATACCTTTAAGCTGAAGTCGTTGCAGTTGAGCAAACGCATAGTGTGACAAGATTTCGAATGAAACAGAACAAACGATGCCGAAATATGTATTAGGAATAGGCTGGCGAGATTTATCCCACCGATTAAGTTGGATTCCAAATCGCATGTGTGATGTTTGGTGACGGCTCATCACAAACGGTGACAAGCCAGTCTAAAACAGCACCTTGTAGAATAGGTCTATATGGTAGAGCTACGCTCCTAGATAGACGGAATTACCATCACACTTATTCTCAGTTCAGAGCCTCGACTGATTACGAGATATGGGTAAAAGACCGACAAGGATTGAGCCCCTGCTTCCGCCCCTCGCTCTCGCTCTCATTACCTTAGCCTACCTAGTGGGTACATGCCTCTACGTAGCCTATTACCGCCCATCCGATAGTTTTTCCGTCCCCGTACATCCTCTCGACTCCTTCCGCGCTTTATTTCATGGCACTCCTTTTTACCACAACCCAAAACCACCTATGGTCGCCCTTATCATCCCTTCCAAGCGCATACGGCCTCATCGCTGTCTGCCATTGCCATCAATGCGAAGCCGCAGCCCGTCCGAACCCACCACTTCCTCTCCTCGCGCCCCTCGCCATCGTTCCTCACACACCTTCGAAGTGGTAAGAGAGGACTGCGCGATAACGCTCCTCCGGCCATCGCTCCGGCGGTCTAGGTGTAAGCTGAATCCAGCTGATTCCTTCTCTGGGGAGCCAAGGCGATCCGAGATGTCAATGCAAAGAAGTCGCCCGAGATACTTGTAGATTCCTCTTCTTCCATTCTAAGAGCGTAACGGATTCCCGCTCAAGACTTTATATTCTCTCCTCAGTTTGCTATCGCATCCATGGCGATAGAAAGCGAGCGAAGATTTCAAAACCGTGGCGCCGTCGTAGATACGAATGGGCGAAGAATTGACCTGTTTTTGGCAATGCTGAGGACTTTTAATAATAACCAATAAGCTTTCGTGACAACTCCAACCTGCGAGTAGCATTGTCAATTATTGAGAACAAACGTGCCATACATAGTTACCTTCTGGGGTTTGATGGAGATGTTGTCTGTACAGGAGGAAGCTGGATGTGAGAAATTCCCTACCTTCACCTAGCAGTGGGTAACCCAGAGTGCGCTGGTCAGGCATGGAGAGCTGCTCACTTGTTTCTTTGGTCGGTAATGCTTCACCGCTGCCTCCTCTTACTTCGACTCTAGCGTAGGGCCCGTCTGCTAGAGGCCTCGGCAAATACTTCGTTCAATGCATGAGTAGTGGGCTCGGCGGGAAGTAAACGTTATTCGACGGTTTCTAGTTAACCACTAGACTAAAATACGGAATCCGTACTCTAGCCTAGTGTACGGTGGTTTATAAGCAACTTTTCTCACATTCGCCACTGCCTTTAGGTACGTTGAACTTGACGGACTCGTTCGATCTATCATTGAAGAACACAAATCAGCAAATACACTGTCCAGCGGCATTGGACGAGGGAGACAACCAGTGTACCCTCATCCTCTCTAGCCTCACTGCTGATTCTATATTACACGTGAATCCTTACATCCTATGAGATCAGTCCTGTGAAATCCAAACACAAAGCCCATTCCTCCATGATCTGTACAAAGCAGCAGTGTAGCTGCTGACAAGCCTTAGCAACCGTACTGACCCTTTTAACTCCTATTTAAGCTTGTCTTCCTCCTCTTTAAGCTCTAGTGCGGCGGGGTATGATAGAGTATGAGCAGGACGCCGTCCCATTTCCCACGCAAAGTAGTTTGGCCTCCCATATCCAGTTTCCATGCGCCTGCCAATACAAATACAAATGATGCTATCGAATGTCTATTGCCCGATCTGACCTAACTGCTGCTATTGGTCAAAGTCCGACATTGACTACCGGTGAAGTTTGTTTCTGCGCTGGTGTTACAGCCTTCAACCGCGCCATGATCAGAAGGAGTATTGCTCTTGTGTTCCCAAACGCACATAATGACCTGTCTCTTCCAGGCTTTCAACCTTGTCTCTGTCTTGGCATTGTGTGAGGATGCGTTGGAATCGGTGCCGGTCGGAGGACTGGCCGAAGATTGGGATTCTTCGGCTCGTAAGTTCAACTGTCCGAGTTCGCGACGAGAGATTTGAGGGAAGAGAATGTCGTCTTGTAGGCCATACAAGATACCGTTGACGCGTGGAAAAGCTGTCAAGATGACGGAAAGATTGAATATTGCTCTAGTTAGTTATTGTTAGCAGTGCAATCGTCTCTATGTCGCGTGACAATATCAAAAGAAGCGCGCAGAATCGCAATAGACTTAAGACGCCGTAGTTGATGGGGAACCGTGGTGTCATTGTACGTACTGATTGAAAAGCGCTAGGGAAACATTGACCCCTGATAAGTACAATGTCAGCATCACGTATTCTCCCACAGTTAGGATATTCTCACAAGTTTGGTCCGACGATTTGATAACTCTTGTAAGAAAGATCAATTGACCGACGGCAACGCAAGGTATTCTAGTTTTGGTGAGTATGTCTGTTCAGACCTGGATGGGAGTTCCGTACGCACATGATTCTCACTCCAAACAAAAAGATGACAAGGAGTCGATCTCGTTGAACCATTTCGATTTTCCAAACCGGGCCAATGACCCAGGTGGAGAGAATGACATCAGTGATCATGTTGACCGCCGTCACTACGTACTGCAAGTAACCTCTTGTAGGGCAATTGGACGGTTCGAGTATCCACGGGTACGGTAAGTGACATTGAAATGCCGTGGCGAGCAGGGAAAACACTGTCCATGCAGCGACGACTGCGAGAAAGGCGTGCAAGTATCGAAGCTTCAGCAAGGCGATCCGCTGAACTAGGAACGCTGCGGAAGCTTTGCCGCACGCTATCGCGATTATTCCGAGAAGCTGGGCTGCGTAGATTACCTTCGAGAGGGAAAAGTCAGTTCTTAATCCACAGAAGGCTCGAGCCCATTCGTACCTTGAAATATCGTGATACACTCTGTGCATCCAGTTGATCGATATGCTTCCCCAAACCAGCATCTACGGCTACAGGATAGAGAGCCACACTCGCAATAGCAAACACCTAGAGTTCCTCCATCAGCAATGTCACCAGTCAGAATGGTCCATGTCCACTAACAGCCGCAATGGCAAAGGTGATGTCGTCCCGTCCAAATTTCACTCCGCGTTGCCACGCAAGTACGAAGCGGATGGCGGCAACAATTCCTGTGACGCAGGCCCAAGCGACGGCAGAAACGACACAGTAGGCGCCGTGGATGTCATGGGAGGAGCCATACAAAGGAGGGAGCTCGCCAGACATCTTCAGCTGACGGTGACTACCCACTATGCAACAATCATGGCCATCATACCATGTTTGTAGGCCGGAGAGAGTATGAAGAGTCGAAGATGGGTGTTTGTTACAAGTCGCAAGGTAGAGTTTAAGAGTTGTCCTTAGGGAACGGGCCGACCTCCGCGAAGACACCGCGTAGCCGCCTTTCGTACAGGGGCCGTCGGCTGCGGATCCCATTGGCTGGCACCGGCATCGTGAACAGGCGCTCGCTAGGAACTGAAGCAGGGACTAGGGGATTGCCGGCCCAGCTCTGACGGCACAAACATCAGCCACCAACACAAACATGCTCCTGTGCATATGCTCCGGAATCCCATTATGCCCCCCACGGCTCCTGCCCGATTTGCAAAGTTTGTACGCCCCCTCCGTCTTTTCTACCACATGGCGTCGCCCGTCACGCAATTCCATTGTCCCTCCATCAAACATGGCAACCGAAAAAATCCAAGTTACTGCCCACGCTGACGCCAACCCTTATGCCAAGGAAACCAGCGAGTTTGGCTCCGAAGACGCTGAGCTTCAGGTCGGTGATTCGCCTCCGGTCGAGCTTTCGAGCACGGACATTCTCGAGGTGCGTCTTCTGCTTTTTGACCAACTAGGAGAGACCGACCGAGTACGCTCAGAGGTACATTAATCTATCCTCTGTAGTCTACTTCAGTATCATCGTGCTCTGCTCATGGGAAGGATTGGCCCTGACTTTTGGATTCGCACTGCTCAATGGTGGGCCTTCGGCCCTGATCTACGGAAGCATTCTCGTAGGTGTCGGTGGCACAGCCGTCGCCTTCTCCATGGCAGAAATGGCCTCCATGTAAAGCGAAGACCAACGTACCTTATGCAATCCAACTGCCACTAACCTCGATATAGAGATCCGGTAGTTGGTGCGCAGTATCGATGGTCCGCCAAATTCGCACCCTTTTCACCTAGGTTCTGGGGCCTGATGCAAGGTACCATCGATGCTCCTTCGCCTAGCCCTGTTTGTCTCATATGCGTCTAGGGTGGCTGACTGTCGGTGCGTGGACGATCAACTGCGCAGGAGTTCCTGCAGTCATTGCAAACACTATCCTTGGCCTCGCTGTGTTCAACTACGAGAACTATCAGCCAAAGGCGTGGCATACGACTTTGATGATGTGGGGCATAATTTTCATTCCTTTCATGTGCAACCTGTGGTTCCGGCAGCTTCTCAACGCCTTTGAGCTCCTCGGCGGCATTTTCCACTTTATCTTCTTCATTTCTTCTATCGTCACTTTGGCTGTAACAGCCCGTCGCAGCACGCTAAGCTTCGTCTTCGGTACCTTAACAACCGGCCAGAGCGGATGGTCCAACCGTGGAGTTTCCTGGGGCATTGGGCTGTTGACATTAACGTTCGCCATATCAGGTGCGTAATGGCATCCTCTAGTCCTGTATTTCCAAGTAACTGACAAAGTAACAGGTTACGATGCTGTACTCCATATGAGTGAAGACTCTCCTTGCCGGCAACATATCATAACTTGACTCTAACGTGTGCACAGGTGACGAAGTAATGAAGGTGCGTACCAGGACACCGCAGAGTATCATCATCGCGACAATCAGCAACGCCATAATGCTCTTCGCTTTCGTTCTTTGCCTGCTGTTCACTATGGGAAATGCAGAACAGGTCACAAATACTCCAACCGGGGTTCCTCTTATTGAAGTCTTTTACCAAGCCACGAACTCGAAGCCGGCAACGAATTTCTTGGTCCTGATGCCAGTCATCATCTTCATCTTCGCGATGTTCAATGTTCTTGCGTCTGTCTCACGGCTAATCTGGGTGTTTGCAAAAGACAAGGGTATACCATTTTCAAACTTCTTTTCTAAAGTGAGTTATCGGAATAAGAACTATAGCACGCACTCTGCTAACCGCCTCAATTAGGTTCATCCAACGTTTAAACTACCGCTGAACGCTCTCGGTCTCGTATGCGTCACCAGCTTCCTCCTAGCGATTATCTATCTTGTTTCCACAACCGCGTTCAATGCCATCGTCTCTCTGCAGGCATTCTCATTGAACGTCTCATATATTCCACCAATCCTTTTTATCACGCTGAAAAAGATTCGTAGGCAGCATATAGAGTATGGTGCGTTCAAACTCGGCCGCTATGGTATCCCCGTCAATCTAGTCGCACTCGGATACTTATTCTTCGTTATTCTTTGGATACCCTTCCCGACAGAATTGCCGGTCACGGGAAGCAATATGAACTACGCAGGTCCGCTTTTGGGTGCTCTCATTATCGCAGCACTACTAGATTGGATAATCAGTGGTCATAAGAGGTTCAAAATCCCTGTGGCACAAACTCTGTAACGGCCTTTTGGCTCTCTCGGTACAAGTAGAGCTTGTGATGACTGAATGCAAATAGCAACGACATGCTTCCGCCAATTATCGCGATGTAGAATGCGTTAAACAGTTTGGAGTAACTAACTTGGTCATCTACCAAGTCTGCTCTACGTAACTCGTTTAAATGACAACAGAAGCTATAATTTTACAACAAGCCTGCCCTCCCATCTCAGCGCGTGAGACCTCCACAAATCCTAAAACTTTCAAAACACGAAGTAAAGCTTTCCGGATCCTGATTTGGCTCTTCAGGTAGATACAAACACCTCAAGTTTCTGAGGTTTTTTGATTCTAGATCAATTGGAATAGATGCACATTGCAACGATGTCTGAGCGTCTACCCTGTACCTAGAGTATACTAAGACACAGTTGAAATCCATTCAGAAGCATTATAGAAACACTCTTCATCGCTCTCGTACACACCCATGGTATTCTGACTCACGGTGGGAAAGAGCAAGGCTTCATCTTCTGCTTTCGCAACCGTGATGTGCTCCAAGAATTTCTCAAAGGCAGCGACAAAGCCCAGAGGTGGTGCAACGCGAGTATGTAGGATTTCTTGAGGAGTCTTGCCTTGGTTGTCTTTTAATAATGGATCCAAGCCTCTTATTTCAAACTCAGACAGGATTTGGAGTGATGCGATGCTTCCATAGTTGGCCATGGTGTGTAGTAAAGACCACCCAGCGTTATTGATGGTTGTGTAATCCGCGCCTTTTGAAATTAGAAGCCTTAATACTTTATTGCTATGTCTCATTATGGCTTCATTAATAGGGCTGCTACCATCTTTATTGCAGAGGTTCATATTGGCCTTATTGTTTATGAGAGTTAATGCTAACTCGTCTCGATCATATCGTGCAGCGCGAGCCAAAGCTGTCGTTCCGTATCTATTGGTTGCATTGACAGGAGCACCCGCTAAGATGAGGCATTTGGCATATGCTGCATCGGTCTGCCAGCGGCATACTTTGTGCAAAGGAGTGAAACCGAAGCAGTCTCTTGCTTCTACGCTCGCGCCAGCCATCAGGAGGATTTCAAGCGTCCTCACATTCATGGCCTTGGCAGCTGCATGCACAGGGGTGTCAAGAGAACAGTTCGTGGTGTTGAAATCAGCCTTCGCTATCAATAACTGTTCTACGGTTTGGTAATCTCCACGAAGCGCTGCCCAGAAAATTGGCGTCCTTCCTTGGCTATCAGTTGTATTAAGCTGACTATTGAGGACTGGATTGTCAATGGCTTCATTGACTTTGATCGGAAGAAGGCCAAGAACTGCCCGGTGGACGTCGGTGAATTCAAAAGAGTCGAGATACATAGAAGCCGGGAATAGATCTTCAAAATCTCGACGATACTTTGAGTCGTTGCTTTCCGCAAGCATTCGAATCCAAGCATCTTCAGATACCGATCTGGAGAGAATAAATCATTACGAGAAACACAATGGGCTTTAGCTTTCTTACATGCCACGATCATCGAGAATGTCGGGGTCGGCGCCAGCAGCCAAAAGTAACTGGGCAACGCCGCGATGCCCGCACTTCACGGCATGCTTATGAGAGTCAGCATGAAGGCATAATCCTCGACTATAAGAAGCTTTACTTACATATAAGGCCGACTCTCCATAGAGAGTATCGAGATCATTGGGCGATGCTAGCCTCCGAGATAATAATTCACGCACACCTTCGGCATTGCCAACGACTGCCATTTGAAAGATGTTATTCTCCCCTTGATATTCAATTCTTCTTCGTATAGTCAATCCAACCATTGGACCGTCATTTGCTGTAACTGCTGCTACTAGGTAGATTGCTCGTTGCAGAATCCACTTTGGGAACGTGTATATCAAATCGAGTGAGCGAGTGGCATACGATTTACACTCATTGACGCTGCAGGAAAGCCGAAGGAGCGGCATTCCGGAATAACCGAGAAAGAGGACACCGATAACGTTATTGAGATAAGTGGGAGTCCTCATTCGCGTGGAAGAATGGCAAATGCAGTTGCAAAGACCATGACATTGATTTTGCCGGCGAACTTGGAGTCGTATAGCTGAAAATGTCTCTCGTTGAATGTCAAGTACAGCGGCAAGCTTTGTATAGCCACCGTCCGATTTGCTCTCCACTTTCTGAAGTGCATTCAATTTGACTCTTTGGGTGTACGGGAAAGCATTACTTGAAGCCTCACCTCGGTCAAACGCGCGCGCCGAGTAACTACTTCTAGGCTGAGAGACAGGATTGTGGCGGAGTAGGTTTTCCAAAAGCGCCCTCTGCACATCTTGGGCACTGGATATTTGATCAAAGCGTGATAAGACCTCCGTGTGGTTATCCGCGGATTCGATAGTAATCGAGTCTACAGCCAACTTGATGCGTGAAGTCTGGTTGCTGGGTACTCCACATTAGCATACTGCCAACAAGGTACATAGATCGGTCATTCCTAACAGGTTTTTGATAGTAAGGAGCGCATGCAATTCCTGTTTGATATTCTGCATGTCTTCAGTCACTCTTTGCAGCACAGGCTTTTGTCGGAGCCAAGCAGCCCGGTCCAATCGACTCTTGCCGTTCCTCGAACTTATAGCGCAACCATTGATCACGGAATGGAGTTGCTCTAACTTGGAGCGGGCCCGAGAGAGAAGACTGTGAAGCACATCGTCGTCATCCCTCAAGTTACCATGGTCGCATGCATCGCCTACGGCATCCAGCACCGCGGCCAAGTCAGAGAGTCCATTTGTAGCATTCTTCACTTCTTCGGGCGCACGTTTGAAAGCCCAGATTGTCTCGGAGATGATTTTGATAGACGTGGTGCAGGCTGACAATAGCGCAAGTGCACTAACTGCTAGTGAAAGGGGGTCCATGGTGACCACGCCTGGGAAACGGCACTAGGCCGAAATGCTACAAATTCGTCTATAAATTCGTTACAGTGAAGGAGGATTAAGAAAAGAAACTGCTTCTACGTACGTCGAGGAATCGGCCATATTTATGCACTGATTATTCATGCCAGATAGTTCAAGTATTTGTCGAAAACACAAGGCTGAACGTAGGTGGGGTTAATTCAGCATCAATCTACTGGCATTGCGGGGCAACTCTCTGTAAGGCTTTCCACTACCTCCACCAATAAGTGGAACCAAACGGAACACGAGGAGAGGCATCCATAGCCTGGTTTTCTTTTTTTCTGTTGTATTTGAACTTTAGGTGATTCTACTGAATCCGCTGTATCACGTGGCTGTTCGCCCTGCTAATAGGTAAGTCCATGTAGGGCGGGCCAGGTCAAGACCCTCACCAGTCATCAGCTAATGCGTGTTCTTCGCGCACCACTCTACAGCCCAGCCTCACACAGTAGTCTCACTTCAATTCATCAGGCAAATAAACGTCCACTGATAATCCGAAACCACAAGCGATCGCATCTATTGAAGTAGCCCTGAGGCCTTCAATGGCAGAAACTAGTGGCACAGCCATTTGTGGCGCAAACGACGGTTTTCCTCCAGTACGCGCCTGTTTCTGCGACGTCGATGGTCTTCTGATTGACACGGAAGACATATACAGCAATGTTCGCAATTCTATATTACACGACTACGGAAAGCCGGACCTACCATGGAGTCTCGTAGCGAGAATGCAGTGCCTCAAAGGAACAGAAGTAGCGATGCTGGCGATAGAGCACTCGCAAATTCCGCTTACAGTCCCCGAGTTTCGAAAAGTGAAAAGCGAACGCGAACAAATCGCTTTCAAGAGTTCGAAGCCATTACCTGGCGTAGAAGAGCTTCTACGGAACCTGCAGCATTTGCCTCTTGCAATGGTGACCAGCACCACGCCTGAACTGCTCGCGGTCAAAACTGGACACCTAGAGGACATGTTTTCTGTGTTCCCAAAGGCATATCGAGTGATAGGAGAAGATCATCGAATGGGGAAAGGACGGGGCAAGCCAGCTCCGGACTGTTATCTCCTGGCACTAAAGTTGATTAATGAGTCTCTCAGCTCGTCCACGGCACCGATCAAGCCGGAAGAATGCCTCGTATTTGAGGATAGTATTTTCGGTGCGGTAGCTGGTCGTAGGGCGGGAATGCGGGTGGTTTGGGTTCCCCACAAGATGCTTCTATCAGAGTTCCAAGGTCACGAGCATAAGATTATAGAAACATCAATCCGAGAGAGCCTTGCGAAAGACGGCAACAATTCTAGGTCAAGCGCCATGATGGACTTGGCTTCCAACCGCAATTGGCTACGGCTGCTTCCCAGTCTCGAGAATTTCCCATATCTGGAGTATGGAATCATTGTTCCGCCTTCGCAGGTAGGACGAACGGCGCAAGGTCTTGCACATTTCTAAGTTCCGGCTGTTAGCTTCGAAGGCTATCACCTAGATTATTCTGCCTGAAAGGATGTACCGATAGTCCTATCTGAAGAAGATTACTTAGATTTACTCTCGACTCTAACAAAACAAATGTAATTAAAACGTTTGATTTTGTCCCCTAGATTTTATTCTCTCAGTAGCTAGCGAATCGAGACGTCGTGGTGAACGACGAGGATTTGTTCTAGATCGGAAATGCAACCCCAAGTAACAGACGTTGGACGTCTAGGCTTTCGACTAGCCGGCCAGCATTTGATTCATTTAATTCTAAAGGGTAATGTTGATGTCAAATGAGACGTTTCGATACGTTTGCAAAGTGAAAGTTGTTGATAAACTTCAAGGCGCTGATCAATTAGAGTAAGCGCTTTCTAGTCACGCGAGGGGAGTTTTCTATTTACCGTACGTGGGTTTTCGTCGCGACTCCGACACCTTATCCAATGCTACCAGCTACTATAACGCTGTCTATGTCAAGCTATACACACGAAATCTCATCCACTTATCCTACTGTGAAGAAGATAATAGAGCCACATACATCCGATACCTCTCCCCATCTGAATTTAAACCGCGATTAATCTCTCTTCGCCGCGACCATGCTTCGGCGACCGCCAACAGCCATTACACTCACCCAAGATGACATTGCACGGTACGAGGAGGCGCGTCAACAGAGGATAGAAGCACAGCAAATGGTTCAACAGTCTGATTCATTTGCACAAACTACACAAAGTCGGAACAGAGATGCGAGTGGTCCCGCTGATTCGCAGAGATTGAGGACCGCAGAGCAGAGGATTATGGGCAGATGAAGGAGACTTGAAGAAAGAATGTCTTCTTGCAGAAGAGAAGTGCTTGTTTCGACCAATATTGTCACCCCTTGCGTTGACAATTTGGAGAGGCAAGACTGGAATTCTCATTCCAAACAGCTATGGTCGCGCTCCGAAAACAATGGTTCGCATACGGCTACGCATGGTATTCGCTTCTGGCAGCGGATTAGCTTGAATTTCGTTCATACTACGATTTTCTGGCTAGGAAGTCTTCTCGTCACCTTTGCGACCAGCCTTAGCAAATACAACGTCTTGTTTCGCGATCAGACTCGTCATTCATCATGATTTGCACCAGATTCAAGTCTCCTTTGAATATCTTGCTGATTGTCTTCATATGCTGTGTGATCGTAAGCTACGACCAGGCTAACCAAGAACATTTTCATTGACAATAGATAGATATCTGCGGAAGACGTCTTACTCACCACCGAAGAAGCAGAGAACATCTTAGAAGGACGTCAAAGCACTGATGGGTCAACCTGGTGGTTTGCAAATATCGCAAGGCAAGGCACTATCCCATATGGAACGAATAGCTCCTACATCCTTTTCCGCAACGTAAAGGACTATGGCGCCATGGGTAAGTTGAGCCTCCGACACGAACGGCATTGTCTATGAACTAAGAGCTCGTAGGCGATGGTGTTACCAATGACACCGCCGCCATCAACGCTGCGGTAGCTGATGGCAATAGATGCGCCGGTCAGTATAACCCGACAAATCCATGCCAATCTTCGACAACCACACCTGCACTAGTGTACTTCCCTCCTGGAACATATATTATAACGTCACCAATCATCATGTATTATAATACTCTCATGTTTGGAGATGCCTTGAACATTCCCACAATCAAAGCTCACCCATCATTTTATGGGATCGGACTATTGGACCCAGATCCTTACTATCCTGGAGGTGCAAGTTGGTACGCAAACCAGAATAACTTCTACAGGCAAGTTAGGAATTTCGTCTTGGACATTACAGCCATGGGACTGGGTGGTGGTGCATGCATTCACTGGCAGGTAGCTCAAGCCACATCTCTACAGAACATTGTTATGAACATGCGACAAGACGGAGGTTCAAAGAACAAACAACAGGGCATATTTATGGACAATGGATCAGGAGGTTTTATGAGAGACCTTGTCTTCAACGGAGGTGGCATCGGGTTCTTCCTTGGGTGAGTCCAACATGAATCAACTCTCGGAAATGAAGCTAAAGAAGCATTCAGCAACCAACAATTCACGAGTTCCAATCTCACCTTCAACAACTGTCAAACTGCGATATATATGAACTGGGACTGGCTATGGTCGTTCAAGTATATTACGGTGAACAACTGCTCCATCGGCATAAACCTGGCTGAGCAATCCACTCCGTCGTTGGGCTCAGCATTCTTAACTGACAGCGTCTTCACCAATGTCAATCAAGCCATTATAACGAACTTCAATTGCTCAGTGACATCGGAGCCGGCTGCGGGTTCGTTATATATCGGTAACGTGGACTTCAGAGAGGCGAACGCGGCCGTTTCATACCCAAATGGAACTGTGATACTTCCAGGCGGGTCCATCGTGCCTGCATGGATCCAAGGAGAAACATATTCGGCTTACTACGGCCCGGAAGTTTTTCCAACCCACGGCAATGAAACTTGCTACTTTCCAATGGCGAAGCAAGTCTGCGCTCAACAGTCTGTGAATCCGCCTCCAGTATCTTCTGGTCTTCTGACATCTTCTGGCAAGTTCGTGGATCGAGGCAAGCCCGTCTATGACAACTATCCTGTCAGCGCTTTTGTTTCAGCTAAGACTAGTGGCTGCGCGGGTGATGGTGTCACGGATGACACGGCCTGCCTGCAAAACCTTTTCGACAGCGTAAACCAAAATCAGGTGGCTTATCTCGATCATGGCGCCTACGTTGTAACTTCCACCATCGTGATCCCGCCCAATATTAGAATTATGGGCGAGGCGTGGCCGTACATCATGGTGTCAGCCAATAAAGGCAACTTTGGAGACCCAACAAATCCTCAACCAGTCTTTCAAGTTGGAACTACCGGACAGACTGGCTTCCTTGAGATGCAAGATATCATATTCGAATGTCTTGGTCCAACACCTGGCGCAATCATCGTACAATGGAACCTCCTTCAAGACTCTCCTGCTTCTGCCGGCATGTGGGACGTCCATTGGCGTATCGGAGGCAGTGCAGGAACCGAACTCGAGTCTAACATTTGCTCCAAAAATCCATCAGTCGAAATTACTACACCAAACCCGTCTTGTTACGGTGCTTTCTTGTTGATGCACATCACTTCGTCAGCGGGACTGTACATGGAAAACAACTGGGGTTGGGTAGCTGATCATGAGCTAGACATGACTGATTACAATCAGCTCAACATCTGGAATGGTCGTGGTCTTCTTGTCGAATCTACTGCTCCGACTTGGATTGTTGGAGGCTCGTTTGAGCACAGCCAATTGTTCAATTATCAGGTGGCCAACGCACAAAACCTATATATGTCTGCTATCCAGTCAGAAACAGCGTGAGTGGCAGCTCTTCGCAATACGATGATAAAGAAGCAGTGCTGACATCCCACTTAGATATATGCAAACGAACCCACGGGCCAACGTCGCGTTCGCGGCGAATCCAACTTACTCAGATCCCACTTTCCAATACTGCTTCCAGGATATATGCTACAAGACATGGGGTCTTCGCGTATATAGCAGCACGTACATCTTCATTTATGGAGCAGGGCTCTACTCATTCTTCCAGAACTATGACTCAACGTGCTTACTCACAGAGAGCTGTCAGGAGAACGCAGTTAGTCTTGAGGAATCTGAGGCCATCTACATTTTCGGTCTGTATACAATCGGCATGGAGAACCTTGTCCAGGTAGACGGAACGGATCTTATTCCAGATGGTGAGAACATTAATACATTTGGACAGAGCGTTGCCATCTTTGAGTTCCCTTAATTGCAATTTTCGAAACGTGTTTACTAGCATAGATCTTAGCCGATATTCTACTAAGTTAACGGTACGGCTCCGAGATAGTCTTATGTCTTCTAGTTGATCTAGCCCCGTGAACTCATCTCGTAGGTACCTTACGTTAATCCACTGCTTTCGGAGAGTACGATAAGTGGGGCTACAAGTTCCCACCATGTACCCGTGCCAGCCAGAATTTGACGCGTCAATCGTGTCAACTTTCTTTCAATACTCTATATGTAAACGCCGCACTCGCTCTCCCATCCTGCATAGGTGTGATAACAAATTTATTCGTTGACAGATTGGGCCACAGCGTTATCAAGATGGTATGCTCAAAGGCTGGTGTCAGCATCAGACGTTTGCAAGGAGTGATGCGCCTTCGACAACGCTTCGCCGCTTTGCTATTCGAATTGACCAATTTCGCACTATTTTTCAATTTCTTTTAGCTAACCCACAGCTGTTGATGCTTCATCAGGAATGTCATAGTTGTTAGGAATATCTTTCGCTTCACGAGAACGCAATGTGCCGCTTACGCAACATGATTCACATCCCTTTGCGAAGCCATTCTTCCTGCTCATTCAAATATGCTAAATGGAATTGTTTTGTTTATACCAAGAGGCCGAGGAATGTGCATCGGAATCTAGAAGAAATGAGGATTCGTATGGTGGAATGCTCTTAACAACAACACAATTGATAATCCTCCATCACAGCCCGTCCTACACCATCTCCACACTCTGTTCGCGCTCACTCCTCAGCACAGTCATTTTCTTTACTAGGTGCGGCAATGTGGTCCTCAAAGACCCCGAGAACATTCTCTATAGTGCAATTTCTTCCATTTCTATCCCTCTTTTCAACTGTCCTTGCGACCTCAAGTACGACTGCGACTTCAAGTACCACTTCTGCGGCTTCTTCAACACCAACTTATATCGTCCTTGACAACTACACAATCGCAAATTTCTTCAATAACTTTACCTTCTATACGGTAGGTTGGCGGTGCTAAAAGTGGATTTTCGACATCATTCACAATCATTAGAGCTACGATCCGACCGATGGCCATGTGCAATATGTGAACCAAACAGTTGCCCAGCAAATGGGATACATCTCTACAAATGCGACAAGTGTGTATATTGGCGCGGATCATACTGGCTTTTATCCAAATGGGGGTCCAGGAAGACCTAGTGTGAGACTCACCAGCAACAATAACTACACGCACGGCTTGTTCATCCTCGACCTTTCTCACATGCCATTTGGATGCGGCACTTGGCCTGCTTTCTGGACGTTCGGACCTAGTTGGCCGAACAATGGCGAAATTGGTACATCTTTTCATGCCTTTGTGGAATGGTATATTGCTGATTTTGAATATAGATATCATCGAGGGTGTCAATTTAAATACTCTGAATGCGATGACACTCCATACGACGCCGAACTGCACAATAGCAGGCACTGGAATGCTCGGAACCTTGCAAGGGAACAATTGTGCTTACTATCCAGGAGACGACTATGGCTGCGGAATCACAGCGAATACCATTTTGAGTTATGGAGCTGGCTTCAACGGCAACGGCGGAGGTAAGCGGCCTGCCCTCTATAATTTGACGAGAGTTGACAGCGACTTAAGGCGTTTACGCCATGGAATGGACCTCAACATATATCCAAGTCTGGTTTTTCCCTCGAGGTTCGATCCCGGCTAGCATACCTGCTGGAACACCAAATACAACGCAATTCGGCATCCCGCAAGCACTGTTTGAGGGAAGCTGCAACATAGACCAACACTTTGCGCAACACAATATCATCTTTGATATTGATTTTTGCGGCGACGACGCAGGGAATGCATACGGCTCCAGTACTTGCCCACAGACCGCGAACGCCTCGAGCTGGGACTCGTGTGTGGACTTTGTAGGCAATAATCCACAGAACTTCACCAATGCTTACTTTCAAGTTAACTCACTTATCGTCTACACAAATATTGCGGCTGGTTCTCCGCCTAGCACTTCGCTCAGTTCCGCGACCCCAGTCTCATCTATCTCCAATCCGGCAATGGGAGTGAATGCCACAACAAATTCGTCGAGTTCTATAGCTTCAACTTCTTCGAGCTCCATAACTTCAACTTCGTCGAGCAACACAGCTTCAGCAACACCTATCAGTTGTCCGGCTTCGAACTCAACAATTTATACCAATCCCAACTCCACGTGGATGGTAGAGTGTTATGTCAGCTACTATGATAATACAATATCTTCCAGTGCAGGAGGAAGCCCATCAGCCAATACCATGGAGCAGTGTCTCAACTTTTGTTCCGGCTATCCAGGGTGTATCGCCGTTGCTTACAATACGGCTGCTAAGATTTGTTACATGAAAACTGCAGTCGGAGCCCCGGTATTAAATAACGCCGTTATAGGAGGCTATCTCCTCTTAGGTGGAGACTTTTCCAGTTCGTCCTCTAGCAGCTCTACCTCTACGGTGTCGGTGATCAGCTCGTCGTCATCAACATCAATGACAAGCTCAGTATCGTCATCAGCATCAATTACAAGCTCAACATCATCATCAACATCAACTACCGCCTCAATATCGTCCTCAGGATCAATTACAAGCTCAATATCATCAGTATCAACGACAAGCTCAATATCGTCATCTGCGTCGCCCTTATCATCCAGCTGTCCTAACGGGACAACATTTACTGATCAAGTCTCTGGCGACGTCTTTAACGTTGAATGTGGTACCGGCTACTCGGGCTACAATCTTACGGCGCCGTTCAATGTGAGCAGTTTCCCCATCTGTGTTTCGTCATGTGCAAATAGCACTGGATGCGAGGCTGCCGTCTGGCTCTCGGCCTCTCCGTCTGGTCTTTGCTATTTGAAGTCGGCTCTTGGACCGACTTTAGCCAGGTCTAATGCTTGGGGAGCAATCTTACCAAACGCAACTTTTGCTCCGACGTCAAGTAGCGTTGTTTCCAACAATGGAGCGTCTAGCACATCGACTTCCAGTTCTGCGCCAGCCTCACAAACAACAGACAGCTGCCCAGGCTCGAATGCTACCATATATTATGCGTCTAATGGTGAAGACTTCTTTATCCAGTGCTACAACGATACTTCTGGGGCTGACCTCAACTCAACTACCCTCCTCCTTTTCTCGGAATGCATAGATTGGTGTTCTACAATTCCGTCCTGCGTCCGGGTTTCATATATATTTGGGCCCAAAGTCTGCTACATAAAATCCGCAATTGGTCAAATGAGCTACAACACGGACGTTTGGGGTGCACAAATCATACCGAATCCCGGATCAACCACCACCCTCACCACTACGTCTAGTTCATCGGTCAGCCCAATCTCGTCAAGTCTCTCGGGCTCGGTGACCTCTTCATCGAGCCGGAGTGGGTCTTCGTCAAGTCAAGGAGGATTCTCATCGAGCTCAGCAACGAGCCTATCGGGATCTTCATCCGCAACCACTAGTACGCTTGCAACGTCCGCAACTCTATCGAGTACAGGAAGTTCGAGCACATCAACGATGTCGACTGCCATGACGACGTCTTCGTCACAGATCGCGTCGAGTACACCGATATCCTCTAGCAGTAACTCAGCTCCGGTTTCAACAGCTACTTCCTCGCCAGTGTCATCGACTCCGTTGTCAAGTACAATCAGTAGCGCCATGACTACAACCTCACTTACGTCAAGCAGCCGACCAGGAACCACAAGCTCTACACAATCGTCATCAAGCAGTCCATCGGTAGGTACAGATTCTACGTCGTCATCAAGCAGCCCATCGCTAGTTACAGGTTCTACATCGTCACCAAACAGCCCATCTGTAGTTACAGGTTCTACATCGTCATCAAACAGCCAATCTATAGTTACAGGTTCTACATCGTCATCAAACAGCCCATCTTTTGCTGCAAGTTCAACAGAATCTTCATCAAGCAGTCCACTAGTAGCTACAAGTTCAACAGAATCTTCATCAAGCAGTCCACTGGTAGCTACGAGTTCAACAGAATCTTCATCAAGCAGTCCACTGATAGCTACGAGTTCTACAGAATCTTCATCAAGCAGTCCACTGGTAGCTACGAGTTCTACAGAATCTTTATCAAGTAGCCTAACAGTAGCTACAAGTTCTACAGAATCTTCATCAAGTAGCATACCAGTATCTACAAGTTCTATAGAATCGTCATCAAGTAGCATACCAGTATCTAAAAGTTCTATAGAATCGTCATCCGAAGGTACCTCAGGTTCGGAGGGCGCTGCAGCAGCAAGTTCGACTGTTAGCACCAGCACTTCACAACCAGGCAGCGCCCAATCTTCTGCAGCTGCGCCTGAAGGTACAGTTGCGGTTCAAATTAGCCTGGATAATGCGAACAGTACCCAAAATGTAGTTTCGATACTGTTTGATGGCACCACGAATACGACTTATGCGTAAGTTTTAAGCAAGATCGTACATGAAAGACTCAGACACTAAAGATAGCAGACAATTCCTACCCAACTCCGACGAGGAGACCGGCGAGCTAGATGTCCCAGTAAATAACACCAATACCGCTCAGCCACAGGTTCTGCAGTTCGAAGCTCGCAATGAGCAATATTACTTCGCTAAACGTCAAATCTCTGGAGGCACGCCTACCGGATGCGTCCTATACATACTGGAATGCGGAATCGTCATTGGATCCATTGACATTGACTCATTGACATCAGATTACGAAGCATTCAACTCTACTGGCTACATCCCTTGCTCTGTCAACTACACCCTTCAGTTCATCGAGACTTGCTCGAACACCGGCGGTGTCTTTCCTACACTTGACTTGGCAAACCTTACCCTATTCGAAGCTGCTGGATCGAGTGCTCAAACCTCTGTAGTTCTCTCTGCAGCATCAGGAGGAGCCACTTCGACTCCTTCTACCACGTCCACATCATCTCTACCAGTCGGAACCGGAATCACATGCCCGCAAAATAATGGCACTATGTATACAGACCCATCTACGGGCGAAATCTTTATGATCGATTGCTACGTGAGCTACGCAGACAACGATATTACCAACAATTATCAATACAATCTGGCGGGTTGTATATCCGCATGCGCGGCCCTACCTAGTTGCAGCGCGGTGAACTGGCTCGTAGGCTTGCCAGAAGGGCCCTGTTACCTCAAGTCCTCTGCTTCACTTCCTGGTGTTGTGAATTTGGCGGACTATGCCGCATACTTAGTTTCTACTGCCAACAGTCAACCGACTATTACTTCCCTTTCCTCTGTGTCAATTATTTCCGTTCCTAGTCAGACGGCCGCACCGTCGAGTTCACCAGCACCATCCACGAGCACAACCTTGACAAGTCGTTCTGAGTCCGCGCTGGGTTCTATCACCGTGATCACAAGTGAGTACAGGAGCGGTTTTGGCTTTCTGCCTGACTCTTACAAGAGAACAGCAACAGTACTTTCCACTTGCGACTTCGCTCCTTGCTTCATCACGACAACGTACATGTCGACGATCCCTTGCACGACCTGTGCCAGCGTCAATACGATCACAATTACACAATCAACCTGCTCACCGGGACCGCGAGGCACGACGACCGTCTTCGCAACAGCAACAGTCACTAGCTGCCCTGCTCCTTTGACCTGTCCCTTTTCTAGCGGCCTCCCGGCCCCTTCTACCTCATCTGCGTCGGTCTGTAGCAGCACCATCGTGGCTTCTTTTTGTCAGGACTGTGCGCTTACTCCGACAGTAATCATATCTACCTGCACTCCTGCTACGACGAGCAGCGGCACCAGTGTTGCATCTGGCAATCCGACAGCCACTATCCCGACTGGAGCTTCATCATCAACCCCGAACTGCCCGTACGAGCCTGAAGGTCGTCTGTTTGTTGATTATTTCGGTTTTATCTATGCACTTTATTGCGGCACCGAGTTCCTTGACCCAACCCTAGACACTCTTAACACTGTCAACCTTACCCATTGCATCGCAGCTTGCGATACCTACAATATCCAAAATTATTTTGATCCATCAGACTCCTGCAAGGGAATATCGTTCTACGAGAACACGGTTGGCAATAACTGTTATCTCAAGAACAGCACCAACGACCCTCAGGAAGTAGATGGTGCGGATAGTGGCATATTATTGAATCCTCAGCCACCACCCGGCAACATGACTACGATCCCATTAAGCGGAAGCAGCGCTATCACCACCGGCCCAGCGAGCACTGCCGGCTCGGGAACGGGAGCTGGAGGCGGCTCCGGAACCGGCTCAGGCTCAGGCCCGGGTACTGGGCCGGGAACGGGAGCTGGCACAGGCCCAGGTACCGGTCTAGGAACGGGAGCTGGCACAGGTCCAGGAACCGGTCCAGGAACGGGAGCTGGTACAGGTCCAGGTACCGGTCCAGGAACGGAAGCTGGCACTGGCCCAGGCACTGGGCCCGGAACAGGGTCGGGTACTGGTGTTCTCACGATCACTCAAGGAACCGGCCCGGGAACCGGACCGGCCTCTACTGTGTATTCAGTCTCAACAGAAGTAATCACAACAGTCAGTATCAGCACGATAGTTAGCGTTACGACAGCAACAGCCACGGTGACAAGCGTTTCTACGGCAATCACCACGATCTCAGGCTCCGCAACAACGATAGTGTCGTCTGTACTAGTTCCAGCTACATCTACGCAATCAATCACAACCGTTTCAAGCGTGTTAGTCACACAGACGCAGGAAGTTACAATCACTGCACCGCCAGTGACAGTTACCGGCTCGGGAGGAAACGGAGGAGGAACAGTGTACATCACCATTGGTGGAGGAAGCAGCTCGTCATCTTCTTTCGTTTGCCATTCAACTCCGGTTAGCTATCTCAAGAGGAAGAAGAAAAGAATGATCGAGCCTCTAACTGGGAACAAAGCTGTTCTAGAGCTTACCTAATGGGTGAATGGCGAAGGCTTCAGCCATTTTGTCTGTTGTAGATAGTACACTATGTGATCCGATTGCTAATGGACAGAGTATCGTGGGATCTTCTACTAGAGAAGGCGCCAAATATGAGATTTAATGCCAAGGGTTCCACTTCCTGCAGCTGTAATACCTTCTTTAAACCAGGATGTGCCGCGTGCTAGCAAGCAATAGAAACGGAGCGAGGTTTTTTTTGCTCAGGGCCTGAGATTGGCGACACCTTGAAAGGAAGAGCTAACCCATGACTTAATGAAATAATTATGAGACTAAACTGAAAAGCTCCTTCGAATCGTTTGAAACTCGTAGAGCCTGGTCTGGCATTCTGGACTCTCGATCTCCTTCCATTTAAGCTTTCTTTGCCGTTAGGAAGGAATTTCTTTGTCGGGAGTGTCTGCCATCTTGCGATATTCATATAAAGAAATGTTTCAACGCCTCCGGACCTACGACATCAACCGTCGCTGCACCACAACTCTGATCTGCCTTTTAACCATTATTTGACGGTACCTTGACTGAATGAGGGGCAATCTTGGCTCTACATATCGCGACCAGGTTTCATCTGCGGCGGTTATTGGCGAACACCGCCATTGTTTCAAAAGCTGTCTTTCTCAGAGCCAGTCGACAGGTGTATGAAACAACCCCTTTGATTCAACGACATCTAAGTGGCCAGCGACTTCCTGCAACCGCCTTGGAATTTTACTGCAGAAAGTGATGAGAACAAACAGAATCCAGCGTAGACTTGTAGGCGAAACAGGACTTTCTCGCTCTAGCTGCCTTTCCTTACTTCGAGTTGAGTCTTTTCTCCAGCCAGTCTTCCTTTCCTGAAGTCTCACGAGGTGTTCCCATGTGTCAGAAGTCTACGCGTACAGATATCAGACAATTTCGGAGCAAAGCATGTCTTACTGATTCACTCGCTCCAGTTTTCACTTTGCACAAGGTGTCACTCATGTACAGGACCTCCTGGGTTTTGTTTCCCCGTATCTGATCTCGCAGGTCTAACGCTCTCAATTGCCCAATCCTTGGTACCGCGGAAACAGATTCCAGGTTCTTCAGATACACTCCCTGTCTTAAAAAAGCCTCTTGACATTTTCAGTTATTAGCTGCCAGATTGCGAGAGATTGCCATCCTCCTGTGGCCCAGTCACACTTCGTACCTCCTTACCATGGATTGCTCTTAAAATCATGCTTTGACCTCCCTTCCGGAAAAATCAAGCCAAAGATTATCATGATATGCTAGTCATTGTATATGCGTGTATTTCCTTCGGGTGTCCGTGGCCGCCATCGCCACAATGTTATCCGCAGTATTGCTGGTCATTCTGCTGATACGGTCCAGCATCGCTGGCTATGTTCTCGTAGACAACTACGAACCATCCACCTTCTTTGAAATGTTTGATTTCTACACTGGATCTGATCCAACAGATGGTACAGGTATGTGTGTCGAGTTTCGCTCCCTCTATCAGTCTAATATGCTGTATAGTCGAATTCGTGGATCAAAGTACAGCGCAATCATCTGGACTGATCTCAAGTTCAAACTCCTCTGTGGTGCTAGCCGTCGATTCTAAACAGATCATGGAAAATAGGTCTAGTGTTCGGATTCAATCGAAGAATAGTTACAATTTAGGTCTTATCGTCGCCGATGTCGTCCACATGCCTGGCGGCATTTGTGGTACGTGGCCGGCGTTGTGGACCATTGGGCCAGACTGGCCCCTGAACGGTGAAATAGACATCGTTGAAGGCGTTAATTCTGCATCTGTCAATGCTATGACGCTTCACACTGGCCCCGGTTGCTCCATTTCCTCCGGATCTTTCTTAGGCGAAATGAAGACTTCAAATTGTTGGGTAGATGCGCCAAACCAGGGAACGAACGACGGATGTGGAATAGATGCCACTGAAACTACAACGTACGGTACAGGATTCAACTCTGCGGGAGGTGGCGTCTACGCCATGGAATGGACGGCAGAGGGAATCACGGTCTGGCAATTCCCGCGCTCCCAGATTCCAAACGATATCACCAATGGCAATCCGGTCCCGTCTTCTTGGTCGACTTCACAGGCCAAATTCGAAGGCAATTGCAATTTCCAGACATCGTTTCGCAACCAATCAATTGTAGTTGACACCACCTTCTGTGGTCAGTGGGCCGGACAGCAGGGTGTGTGGGAGGCAGATCCCGTTTGCTCTAAGATGGCAGCGACATGTTCAGACTATGTTCAGAACAATCCAGCAGATTTTGCGGAAGCATATTGGCAATTCAACTCGATTAAAGTCTACCAGCTACAGGATGGATTTATTGGATCGCAAACATATCCAGCTCCTGCTAGCACCAAATATTCGTCTGCGGCTGCTTCTTCGACAAGTACCACGCCGACAACTAGCTTCCAAACGACTTTGACGACATTTGTCACCTTGACAAGTTCAATAGCCAACTCATCAGTCATAAAGAATCAAGCGCCACTTTCAGTGATTCCCGTCAACGAAACGTCAGTGAGCAATATGACAGCAACTCTCACTGCTAGTGGACGTGTCACTGGTGTGATACCCGAAGAACCGTCATCTTCAACCTCGATACAAGCATCGGTAAGGAGATCCCTAGAAAGCTTAATGATACGTAATCGTGCTGATTAAGATTTGAGCAGATATCGACAACCAAGTCGTCGCCGCAAGGATTCATTGGTGACAGCGACAATGGCCATGCGCTTGGAGCGACCAAAGGCCACAGCAGCACTATGCCGACGAAGCCGAAGTCGACACCAAGTGCTAGTACGAGTATTCAGACTAACAGGGCGGCTGGTTTCATTGGGCAGCGATTATGATTTTTTGATGACATATGCAGGCATCTCTTCGGTGTGGCGTCCTCTCCATTCGTTCGGATGATACCCCAAAGCAGCGGCATGAACGTTTTCAGTCGGTGGCTTGCATGGGCGGTGTATTGACGGTCTTTACAAACGGCATACTACATTATAGACAGGGCTTGTACCGCTAGACAGTGTTTGATGATCCCTCGTTCTCCAATAGGATGAGTGAAAGACATAGCCCGCGTTTGTGCGGATGCTTTGGTCGCTACTGACGCTCCGACATTGAGCCATAGCTTTTCGCAATAATGATCACAGTGACACCAGAATTTGAGTTAAGAGCGCTTTTCAAATGCTCCATGTCCAGGGTATTGTAGGTGGAGCTCATTCGCAAGTTGAGAGCATCTTCCTAATGACGCCCATTAGTGTGCCGTTCTCCAGCGCAGCGGCAACACGCTCCTTGTCTCCCAATTGCTTATTCACTGCCTCTGCCGTGCTGTGCGTGCCTTCTTTGATCTTCACGTCTATTCGAAAGCGCGGCGGTAATGCCTGTTCCAGTCGCACTCTAACGCCAAGGCCGATGACGGTGGCCAACGAACAGTGCGTAATGGTCGGCGTGATCTCGACTAGGATGGAGCTAATATGCGATCGCGAGGATGACGGAGGTTTGATGTGGATGTCTGGTAGATTTACGACGGCGAGGGATCCGAGGGATAGCGGATGCTCCGGGTCAGATATGCTGGAGATGAGGTCGTATATCTCTTGCTCATCGATATCTTCGCCCACGCCGTCATCGGATTCTGCTTCAGAAGAAGACGACGGGGATTCAAAAGGATCGTACGGATAGCCATAGGCCGGTACAAGAGTATCGAAGAGTCCGGTACCTCCGTCGGGTCGCTTCTTGGCTGCGGATTCACGGCGTCGCTTGGGTAGGTCTGAAGGGTTGAGAATCGTCGGATTCGCATTGTCTTTGTCAGGATCCATGTTCGAGGGCCGAAAGAAACAAGGCTGGAGTTGTACAACGAGAGTGAACTAGATGGCCGAACCCAAAAACAGAGACTTTCTTTTGGATTCAAGTGTACGACGTAAGCCAATCGTGGGGAAGCTCCAGTCCCGAGTCGTCGGAATTGGAACGACAGCCAGAACGGTACACGTCTCCGAGAAGCTACAGATGACGGCGGCTGGATACAGAACGTCGGCCCGTACCGTGAAGCGGAGCCACAAATAGTCGCTTTTAAATGTTAAGGCTTCTATCTGACGGTCGTTAAGGTATGCAGAAGACTCAGCGTCGCAGATCGAGAGCGCCATGGTCACGTGCCACATCCATCCCGGCTATTGACTTTCCAAATACACTATTCCGCACATGGCACAGCAATATTACCTGTACTCTCGTACGTCGTTGTATGGGTCATTACGTTAGCACCACTAACTCTCCGCGCGGATGTTTCGGAAAATGGCACATGTTAGTGCCAAATCGAATGACGATTTCTTTGCCTTCCATGCACCGCGGTGTAAGCAGCCCTGAGTGTGCCTACTCCTTTATCTTTGCCTCCGGTCGCCCACCTGATGACCACGAATTGCGCAGCAAAGCGCACTCCTCCATCTAGTTTGCCGCTCGTCTCAGAAGTTTCTTTCACGCCATGTCTCTGTGTGGATATCAGTGGTGGAAGCAATGGCACCGATCTACCGCAGGACTGCGTCCAGGTTATGCCTTGTAGCTGCACACCCTCGCTACAGCTTGCCCTCGTACGCATCATCTAGCGTGTCACGGAGTGGCCGCCAGGAACCGTCATCTGCGTGTCAACCAGGTGGTAAGGCCAGATGGCTTTCTGGAAACCTTCCTCATCGGGTGGTCCCAGGCGTGGAAACCCCGGGATGTGGGCAAACGTCCAGCTTTTGTGCCCCCTCTGGATTGAGGCTCCTGGCCCTGACAGCCGCACGTCTTGACAGCCCGAGCAAGCGACAACGTGGACCGTTCGCATGCTTCTCAGTCACTAGTGGTCGCACTTAAGCCAAGGATGGTCCCTTATTTAAACATTCAGCAGCGCCAATATCCCAGAGGTGGCGATATGGATGTCATAGAAGCGATGAATGCCGCGTCCCGCAGATTAAATAAAGAGTATGAAAGTCATTTCGCCAGCGAGCGATGTCGTCCGTGCAGAGGGGAGAGATGAAGATTCCGTCCCTGTGCATCACATGCTGAAATATGCAAATCGTCCAACCCGCAGTCGGGATTATCCGAGCCAGCCATGGAAGGCTTTCTCCAAGATCCAATGACGGGATGCGACATTAAGATTTATTTGCAGGGTGCTTTTGATTCACACTCTACGGAAACCTGTTCTGGCCCACGGCAAAGAAATGTGACGGCTGTCATCCGCTGGGAATTTATCTTTCGATGGTAACATGAATGGACTCGATTTGGAGAAACACACCAAACCCAAAAACAAGCATCAGGGCCTGAGTACGGTACAGCGTCCGGCGAGAGGGGTAAGCCGAGTCAGTCACAAGATCAGATTATGCATAGAATCACTTCCTTCCAATGCTCCTGTGGCCGCTTTGCTTTGGTGCGGCACCGTCCTGTTTCCATTGCAAATCAGCTAACGGCGGGCGAGACAATAGGATGCGCTAATTGCATTAAACAAATCGGTCGCACGTAACATGAGCATACCACCATTCAGAGACACTCCATGATAATACAACCCATGGCCAAGAGGAGACATGAGTGTTAAGAGCTCACGAAATGAAGTATTGAGGCCAAAGCGCGCTGGCTGGTGATATCAAATTCAAATCTTGGCCCGGAGGGTGGCTGCGCCTTGTGCCCAGGAAAGAGGGTGGAGGTACAGCAGCTTCAGGCTTCCAATTCGCCCAAAACTAAAACTAACGTGTGGATCGACTGGCCAATTTGTACGGGTATATAGTGGGTACAGCAGGAGTGCAGGCCGCTTGGATACCAATCGCAAAACCTCTTCTGGTGCTCCCTGAGGCAAAGGGGAATGGTTGTGGAGGCCAATCAGTGCGCAAATTCATGCTCGCCACCAACCCAGGGCTTCAAGTACGCAATCTGGTGGCGTGGAACGAAGCGAAAAGGGGGTTAACTGATTGAGAATATGGTCCACAGTGCGAGTTTTCTGGACGGACGAGCTTTTGCGAGAGCTTCTTTTGCCGACGAACGGGAAATTTGGGCTTCGACGAAATACAGAATACAGGCGGAGCGGCTTCGGCCTCGGCTGACAGAGGGTCGGAGCGATGAACAGTCAGCGGGCAAGGAGCCCATTTGACGCGCAGCACCAAACGCCCGCTGGCCCACCATTGCCGCGGCATTTTGGCTGCAACGAGGACGTAACTTTGTACGTTGCCTGCATGGCTGCATGTATTCCGCCATGGTGCGGTGTGTGGGTGCTTCCTTTGGGTGGCGCGCCAGAGCGTCTGCCACCACGAGGCCCATCCGCCGATGAAGCAGCCGAAGAAGGTGAAGAAGAAGCAAAGAAGCAGCGCTCCACCTCCACTTATCGACCCCGGCTTGTTTCGCCGTGCTTCCGCTGACTGCAGCAGCAGCGTCATGGACGGCGGGCTGCTCAGATTTATTGTTCCATCGACGTTACCTGCTGGTCGGTAGCATGCTGCCTGCACTCACCCTCGCACGCCTGCCACCTTGCGCGCTTATCCCTGCCCTTCCCTACCTTCCACCCAAGCCCCACACCGTTTTGCGGGTCGCCGTGGCCGTTTCGCTGATGATATTCGCTGCTGATATTGGATTGTGCTCGACCTTTACTACGCCCGCAGACTTGATCCTGTCCACTCCACTCTACACCAATATTGCCCTGGCCTGGCCCGGTGCTGGAAGCTGGACGTTGCGCTTACGTTCACCCAGCATCAACCTGCGATCTGCTACCTCACTAGAGCACGCCCGCTAGTTCCTCAGGGCTCACTGCCCACCGCCCAAAGAGCCTGAGTCTGATCTGTTCGCTTGGCCTCCGCTTCTTTGCATCTGTTCGTCCTTGGAAATCGTCCCTTACCCCCCCGTTCGTCCTTTATGTCGCCCTCGGTTCATCTCGAAAGCACGAGTATCAACACGCCAGTCCACTATCAAAGACGCAAAGCCGGCCTGCTTCTGAACAGTCGCATCTCCGAACACCCTCCACTTAATTCCTCCGCGCGCAACCTTTCCTCAGCTCTCTACGGCCATAATAAGTGATTTGGATGCAGGCGTTCGGATCGCGGGATACTCCGGATTAATAGCCGTTGTGGGCAAGCCCACCCTTTCGCGACAACCAACTCTCCTGCATACAACCATAGGCGGACCTTCTCGCCATTTCAGAAACCGTACATCGGTCGAAATACTGAGCCTGGCCTCTTCAAATACATCTAGATGACGCCAGACATGGCGGGAGATCCATCGGCGCGACCTCTGCTTCCGCAGACCACCCAGACGCAAAACTTCTCCTTTGCGCCGCAAGTCTTAGGCTCCAGGGAGCCTCAACAGCGAAGTGTGTAAAGTCACTTTCAAAGGCAAAGGGGAGTTGCTGACCGATGTTTGTACAGACTATGTCTTCGTCGACGAGCACAACCGACACAAACGGCTGAAGGGTATGACGCTCCGGAAAAACTCTACGACATGATGGCTGACTATTATTTCTTACAGTAATGCGCGCGTGCGAAGGATGTAGACGTCGAAAGATCAAATGCGACTCTGCGACAACAAATTCGTGGCCATGTGCGGCCTGCACGCGACTGAAACTCAACTGCGTACCTCCTACCGTGAGCTACGAGAAGGAGAGTTCGACCCCCGGAGTTCATACTTTTGAAGTTCGCAGTAGCAATGAATATCCTACCATTCCAGTCGGTACCATCAGTGACTACCAGAGAGCGCCGTCGATGCAAACAGCTCAACAACAACAGTTCAATACAATTGCGTCGACCATTCCGACGGCCATGCAACCTGTTTACGCCGAGCAGATACCCGTCTATCAATCCACACCATACATGGAACCCGTCGCTGGACAGAACATGCACTACGGTTCCGTGTCGAGCGCATCGATGACAACTGCCGATATGCATCAACAGGCCATGTATAATAGCCCTTCCTCTGCAAACCGTGCGCCTGCAGTAGCAGAAGGGAGCTTCACGAGCGGTCCGTCCCTCGCTGATAGCTTAACAGATGCTATGGGCGAGCTAAAAATTGATTACATGGCTTCCGCACCATACATCGCAGACAAGAAGAAGCTTGCGGAGACACCAGCGTTGGAAGAATACGAAATCAGCCTTCCTCAAGACTTGAGTGCGGACCAACGCGTGCGAATCCCACTGGAGATGATGCCATCTGACCAGCAGGCTATGCAATACTTCCAATATTTCTTCGACAACATCCATCCCTACGTACCCGTTCTCTCCCGACCATCGTTCTACCAACAGTGGAACACGAACCGAGACTCCATCTCACCGCTGGTTCTGGAAGCGATATTCGCTTGTTCAGCCTTCATGATGAACGATACAGCTCAGGGCCAAAAGTGGCTTGCCTTAGCTACAAGTAAGTGGCATGTGATAGCGCATGATACTTGGCTCATGCTAATGCCGTATAGAACATGAAGAAAGTTTCAAAGACGTACCACGCCTTAGTACAATACAGGCAATGTGCCTTATCCTCAAGGCTCGTGAATCCGCGCCGAAGCGAGGCTACTTCTACCGATCCTGGATGATGCTTGTCAACGTCGTGGCCATGGCCAAGGACCTAGAGCTAGACCAACATATGGAATTGCACAAGCTAGGCCAATCCTGCGACTCCTCTAACATCTATGATTGTGTATGCAAGACCCGTATTTGGCTGCTGTTGTATTCACTTGAAGCTATGATTGGAGGCCCTCAAGGTACGAAGCAATTCAAGACGTCCCTTGCATTTGAACAGTTAATAAATTTGAAAATAGGACGATATGACCTTGCAGTTGCGACTGAAACCATCGACTTTGAACCACCACAAGGGATTCCAGGCTTTGATGAGACCGAAGCCCAGATCACCCGTCAGTGGACGTATATGTGCGGCGTCGTGAGAAATATTCGCAATTCAATGACGCTATATAGCAAACTACACAAAACGAAAAAGGACTGGGCACTCGACCCGGAATTTGCCAATCACGATCTTGACTTTCCAAAGTGGTTGCGAGAACTACCGCGCGACCTGCAGATTCCCTTACCTCCCGACGGCTCAGCACCATATATACCCAACACTTTCATTGCGAATATGCATTGTTACCACTACCTCAGCGCAATCATGCATCACAGACCACAAATTCACTCTTTGGAAGAGACTGCCGACGGAGGAAACTGGAAGCAACATATACTGACTTGCCATGATGCTGCCAAAAGGATGTGTCGTATTCAAGAGAGTATCTTACAGAATTACGGCCTTCCAGGTCTCCTATGTATGCAGCGAGGCATGAGTTTTACCATTTATTGCGTACTGACCTGCACGATGCTTCATTTGGTAAGAGACTATGGAAAGCTCTATTTGTCCAAGAACGTTGCTAACACCATTCTTCACATTACAGGCCTCAATCACTTCTCCCGACCCAGATTTGAATGAGGACGCTAGAGATTATTTTGTACGACATATGCGCATTCTGGAACAATGCACGCCAGCCTTTCCCATTCCCGAGGTTATGGCACAGATCAATTCGTTAAGAGAAGCCTTCTCGGCGGATATGAACGCGCCTTTCGAATTGAAACCAAATTTTCCATTTGGAAGCCCATCTCCTCAGGAAAGCGTCAGCCCAGTGGCGGATGGTAGCTACCACGGAAGAGCATCAGGTCAGGATCTCCAGCTCCAACCTCCAGCAGGTCAAGTCAATTACAACATCATCCATCCCATTACGCCGCCCATATCCGCGACGGACGACGAATCGAAGACTGACTCTCCAGTAGTACAGTCGATGGCAATGATGTCGAACCAAAGGCCGGGCCAACAGACGTCTGTTCCAAACCAGGAGTCTTTCCAAGGCCAATGGAATCCTACTAGAATATTTGAGTGAGTGTTTACAGCTCCAGACGCGTCAAAAGGACTATCAGTTTGCTAATGATCATTGAATAGTCAATGGAACGTAGCCTTTGGTACGCCCCCTTCAAGCTCCGCTCCTCAGTCTTCGCCGCCTCTAAGACCGCCTACATCAGGAACTTACGACACTCGCGCGGGTAGCCAGGACATCACTCCTCAAGGCTACACGGCGCAATCGCCATATTCACCTCACTCTGGTCAGATCCAAGGCATACCATCCAACGTTCCAACGCCGACATCTTACGCGGCTGCACCCGCGGGCTATGTCACGCCCACGATGTGGCAGGATGTCGTCGCGAGCTCTTTCAGCGATGGACTCAAACGCAGGTGGGATTACGGCAACCAGGCCGCCATGGCACAGATGACAAAAAGGCAGCGATAGAATGACAAGCGGCCAATCTGCTCCCATCTGGTCCGGCTAGGGAGGCACGATCGGTGCACGCATGCGAAAGTCTGGCGTTTTTCACTTTTCGGGCATCCAAACTCACTATCATATCATCAGCGCAGGAATTGTTTCACCGGCTCAGTATGCCCTCTTCAAGTTCTGCATTTATTTCGGCATGAGGAGGAAATTGGTTTTGAACAAGGTGTTTTTCTGGCGTTTTCCGGCGGATGAGTGCACGTGTGCACTGTGTACAATGACGCGGCCGGCCTTGGCACAATGTTCACCAGTCGTCGGAAAAGGGATATAATAATTATGTCGCGGCGTGGAGATTGCGATTTGTGGGTACCCGGGCAAGGGGGCGTCCAACGAAGTTTCACGATCTTTGTACGCTTGAATCTGTTTTGATATGCCAGGGAATGGGAATTGGTGCGAAGTCCGCTCTACGCGCGTTCTGTTGTACTGAACGAGCACTTCTCACTTGAACGTCATGTAATTGCAGGGGAATGCGGACTGTCGCTATGTACGTTTATTTGTAGGATTCAAATTAGCCTTCGAGGCAGATCACCAAGAAAACGAAGACCAAACCGAAGAGGGCATTCGATTCAAAATGACGAGACAATTACCGGCTGTGAAATAATGTTTTGTAATTGACAGGTTTTGAAAGGCTTCCCCGGATCCAGACGTCGCGACTGCAGGAAGCTCTCGCATTGCAGGCATATTAACACCATTCACGCGAGTCCGGAATGGATGGGATCAGGGAAGTTTGCCACGTGGGCCAGGAACTCCTTGCTTACTCCGAGCGGAACTGGGAGGAAAGCAGGGTACAAGCTCTTGAAACCAACGCAGTCAGACCCACGCTGCAGGCCAAAAGTGGACTTTGAACAAGCAATCCCGCCGAAGGAGCGACCTTTCCGAGTCGTCGGGCCCTGTCAGGAGCATTCCGAGATGTAACCTCCGATCGCGGATTGGCCAGCCTTGCGGGATGCCACGCGAAGTCGGGATTCCCATACTATTTTCACGTGAATCGCATGGCATTTTTTTCGCTACACCAAGCACGTGTATAACCCAACTAGCACCAGAAGGCATTCTAGAATGCGGATTACGGGGGCATAAAGCTGGGGAACTGCTAACGGAGAGCACATGTTCGTCCCACCGCAAAGCCACGTCGCTCTGCAGACACCCGCATGCAGTCAATAAGTGAAGCATGTTATGATCCAGAATCAATAGTTTTACGCCAATGCAGAGTGACGGTCCCCACTTCTGCTATGCCTTGGCCATGACATTTCATGTAAACAAGGCTATCCAGAAAGCGAATCGAAGGCGAACGCTATGCCTCACCGACATCTGTTCTCTGACACGCACTGCAGAACTGTGGCAATGTCTCCAGTCTGTGCATTTTCAGGTGAGGACTACTGTGCGCTAAGAATCTGTAACACATTACGGCAAATGGGACTGCAATGACATTGCTCGATGGCCAAAGGAAATTTACTCAGACCGACTGCCGCTGAGGGGCAAAGAGCCGGTCTAATATAGAAAGAGATCTCACATGTGCAGGCGAGTGACAATCCGTCATAAGACCGGTTACTACATGAGGACGATTGATGCTGGCTGTTAAAAATATGCCTGATATGATACAAGACGATGCAACGGGCAGGATAGAACTCTGCGCTGCCTAGCGTACAGGAACTACTTCAGACACGAAAAAGGTGTGGATAGTCTTTCGTGGGATATCGCTCGGCCGTTTCTTCGTTCAATGGTGGTGCTTGCCAACCCGGACCGACTCCGTGAAGTTCGCGCCGCTGGGTGAAACTCAACAGTCCGTTACATGCACTGCATGGAGCGAGTATATGGGATCACTATCGATTGATCGTGCGAGTCGTATTGGCTCATGGCCACCAGTTCATACGCCTGTAGCTCTCGATGACATCTTCGACTTCCTCCTTGGTCAGCTTGGGATGTCTGTACTGGAAACCGGTTTCTTTAATGAACAAGCCGGCGTCAAGACTCAGGTCGTTATCTCTGAGTAGTTCTTTCTCCACGAACGGACTGAGAGGCGATGTATCCGAGACGCCAGCCTCCGCCTGGAGATCTGCCCAGGGATCAAGGATCTCATCGTTGAGATCGTCGACCACAGAATCAAGGTGCAGTTTCGCAAAATGCGATACGATCGAACCTTGGAAAGTCATGGGGATTTTGAAGATTTCGTTAAGGGCGTTGGCAACGGTGCCTTGCGCTGGAGAGTGAAAGAGCCAGGTTAGTTTTTGAGTAGGAGTTTGCCACGAGATGCAGAACTCACATGTGTTGCCGAGATCTGATATGTTGAAGATGGGAGGCGGTGTTTTAGGAGCAGACTTTGCATACCACTCTGCTGCCGTCCACATGGCCCTCGCGACATCTTCGACATGAACCGTATTCACCCTAAGATCTCGATCCCATAACCACTTCATCTCCGACTCTTCACTCTGGTAGACTCTTGCCAAGCACAGGATCGTAGCCAGGAACTTGGAAGTGTAAGGTCCATACACATGTGCTAGTCTCAGTATGCACAAGTTCAAGTCCTCAATCTTGGAGAGTTCTTCTTCCGCTTGCAATTTCCATTTTGCCAACTTCAACCAGGGCTTCAGTCTATCAGTTTCCTTCCTTGGTTTCGCATCTGGCTTGTATACTATGCCGGTGCTGAGTTCGACAAAGCACTTGACCTTACGCCTTGCAGCTTCCTTGCCCAATGCGACGGACAACGATAGTGAACGAGCTTTGTACACCTCGTCTTCTTGGGAAAAGCGAGTCTCACCGCCACAGTTGAAGACGTAGTCGAACTCTCTGCCGTTGGCGCGGTTGAAAATCCGCTCTAGGTTTTCTGCCAGCACCGTCAACCTTCGATCCACTATTGTTCCGCCTTTGGAAGTCTTCAAGGAAGAGCCAACGTACGTTCTCTGGAGGCATCAGCCTGCATGAACTTGTCCCTTGAGCATGCTTCGGCAAACTCCGGCGCAAGGAAGGCAAGTTCGGGCAGCAGTTTGTCTACGATTCGGACTTCGGACGTGAGATTGTTGGTGTGGATGTGTAGGGCCAAAAATCGGCCGACGTGGCCTAGGGAGCGGCAAGTTAATGCGAATTCTAAGCCATGGGAGCGGACAATGTATCGGAATAGACATACCAAGGCCACCGATAATGAGAACGGCTGGCTTCTCCGCCATTTGAAAGGACGAGGCTGGAGGTGTTTCTGTTCACCTCCGCCCGGTGCGTGCGGTTTGGAAGGATTTGTACTGCTGCCTTCTCAATGGTACGTCGGTCCAAGGAATGGGCGGGCCTCCTGTGAAGGGTTGAGTTGCGGTCGTTGCTATAGCCTCGGAAGGCTGCAGGTTTGAACGGAAGCGGAGTTCTTCACGGACGATTGAGTCAGGCACACGACAGAGTCAATTGGAGGATTCGGCGGCGGGATTATGCAAGGTAATATAACAAAGGAATGAGTGATGTGCAGGTCGGACAGTCAAACAAGCCTCAATGGAGGCGCCATGCCTGCGGTGCCATGGCAAGACGAGGTGAGGGGCTGTTAGATGATGCGAGGGTCAGGGGAGAGGCGACAACTAAACCGCCGTCCGTCCAAACACTAAGGTCGCCCATCATCCATTGTGTGGCACACAAATGGTTTGCACCTCCCTCTTACCATCTACGTAGGTGCGGTCTGGTGGATGCTAAAGGCGCGCGACGGTCCGGCTGGCGTTCGAAGATCCACATGGGTTTATGGGCCCCCAAGTTCATTCTCCCTGAACGTCGCCAAAACTCCCACCCCTAACGCGGCCCTCCGAGAAAAGTCAGATCGCTCGTGTTCGGCCTGCCGCTCCTAATCCTACCCATTTGCGGCTTGATCTACCCATTCCGATAATATGGCCACGACTCTAAGAAACGTGCGGCGCTGAGGAATGGGCGCCTGCATCATTTGTCATGTCCACCATGTATCAGACTAGCTTTCCATCCCCACACCCTCATCGAGTGGCAACATACGAAATTAGGCCGTTCCTTCGCTCGATCTTGCTTGCGTGGTGTCAGCCAAGTGCCTGATGTCGCTGTTTAGGAGAGATATTCCCAATCGGTTCGCCGCTGCTCGCTCCCTACTCCGTTGCCGCAGGACCTCCTTGGACAGTGAAACTTTCAGATGAAACTGTTTCCATCAACTCGGCTCGTGGATCAAAAACGTATCACCTTTCCAGCTTTGTCTGTCGTAAGCTTATCCGGAGTGCGTGTTTGTGAGTTCGCCTCGATCAACTACCGTTGCATTCCAGGAGGTTTGATCAAATGTGGCGAACACGCTAGTTTTTATTGATCCTAACCGAGTTCTAAACTAGAAACTAAAGTACAACGCCCTCAGAGGACTGGAGGGGTGACTCGAGGACAGAAAACGCCCTCGCCTCCTCCCTCGCCTTGGCCACCATTCTAGAGCCCAGAGGCGCCGCTACAGCCACGGCGGGAATGCCCGCTGAAGCTTGGACCGCAAGCCACGGTGAAGCCGGCGGCCAAAGTAGGAATGGGGTTCAGGGTGGTGGTGTGTCGTTATAAAGTCAAATCAACCCAATCTCAGCCGTCGCTATGCCCAGGGAAACCAGATCGCCGTCTACCTTCTATCCCGGATGATGTGAGCGCTATGCTCCTTCGCCAATGCACCAGATCGATGCGCGTAATAGCGGACGCCGCGCCGTTCGGTGTTTTCCCTGCTCCAGATTTAATGCACCTTGTCAATGCTCGTTAGGATCCCTTGTCATTTTGTAAGGTAAATGCCGTTCGGTTAATAATACGCGACGGCGACGGGACGCAGCAGGGTATTGAATCATGCAAGTCGTACCCTTCAGAAGTCCCAGTTCTCGTCAACAGACTTGACTGCCCAGTCGAACTTCTCGCGCAAGGTCTTGGAGAAGAACCGTTCGATGGGTACATCGAATTTCTTGGAGAAGACGACAGTCAAGCGTGGGTCAATGTAGTTCTGTTAAGTCGTTAGTCTCACAGCGATCAAATTGTTTTGGTTTTACTCACAATTTTAGATGTGCCCAGCGCCACTTCTTTGTTGTCTTCTTTATCTTCGAGCTGCAGTTTCATAGTGTTGATGCGATCATCAAGCTTGGCCAGATTGGCTTCGAGTTTCTCGATGGTTGGCGATTTGCCTTCAGCTTCAACTTTGCCGGACTTGTTTTCCTTCTTGTACTTCTTTTCGAGTTCGGTCGCTGCTTCCAGGCGTTCTTTTAGTTCACTGTCCTTCATACGTTTCTTGCCTTCGGCCACAAGCTTCTCGTTTTCTTTTTCGAACTTCTTGGTGATGGCCCTCTTCTTTTCCTCCACTTCAGCTGCCTGGTGCTGCTTGATCCACTCGTCGTCAAGATCACTGGGACGCTCGAAGAAGTCTTGTCCTCTTTTCTTCTTCAGTTTTGGGTCTACATCGAGCATCATCTGTGTGATGCGCCACTTCTGGTAACGAAGACCGTTGATCTTCTCTCCAAGCTTCTCCATCTGGCCAGCGTGTGAAGCAGCGACCGTCCTCTTGTGGTTACAAAGAATGGCAACTTCGCGATTGGCATCGTTGTACGCTTTGACCTTCTCTGGAATGGTACCAACGGCTTTCAGGTTTCGTAAGAGCTCAGCAAAGGTCCAAGATGCATTGTACGTGCGGAATACCTTTGCAGTCAGGCCAGTCATGTAGGTACCAAGGTGCTTGTTGAGTGCCGCGGTCGTGAGTCGGTCGAAAATTTCGTCGCCATCCTTTTTCGGCTCCTTCTTAAAGATCTTCAAGTTTTTGAAAACCTGGACATCTACTTCAACTTCGTCGTAGAAGCGGATACTATCTTTGCCGAGGAAATCAAATATGACTTTGTTTGGAGGCATTAGAGTGACATGTTCGAACTTCAACGAGCAGCAACCAACAGTATCAGCTTCGTCTTCACCCTTTTCATTGCCAGCACGAAGAGCGAATTTATCAATGAGGTAGACTGCCGTTGCACGCTGACGATCAGCCATGACACCCGACTTCAGGTCACGCGTGTAGTCCTTTCGAATACGGTCGATGTGTTTCTTGAGCTCACGAGCCTTCTCGAATTTCTTATAGTCGCTCTGACCCTTGATGTCGGAATTCGCCGCAAGCATCACATACTTGTATGCGCCGTTGATGTTCTCTTGCCACATGGCCAGCCAAGTACCCTCTTGGTCGTGTTTGACTTCCTTCCACTTATGACCCGGTGGAGGTGTAGGGACCTTTGCCTCTTTGCCGATATTGATTGTAATTTGCTCAGGTTGAACTCTGAGCTTCACCCTGCCAGTCTTTGGGTGCTCTCCACGACCTCTGAACAGACTGGGTGGTTCAACTCGGAAGTTCCCAACCTTTTGCTTTCGACCATCCCACATGCAGAACATGTAAGGTGCTTCAGCCTCGTCTTTCTTGACTTTTAGAGCTTTCTTCTCCGCGGCCGGCAGATTCCGTTTCTTTTCGCGTTCCGCTTCGTAGTAATCGAAGATAGGCTTGAAGTCGCACTTTTCAAATTCCCTGATCTTGACTTTGTTGCCTGCTGCGTCAGTGGCATGCCCAGTTTTGTCGAGAATGGTCTTGAAATCTGAAAAAAAGTTCTTGTTGAACGTTGGGTTGGTGACATTGACAGTCGAATGAAGCATAGTTCCATAGAAACTTGCAACTTCTTCAGCCTCGGGGTGAAGAGACACAGGTTTTTCGTCGTAGAGAAGCTTGACGTGTTTCGGAAGAGGTTCATATTCGGGTGGAAACACAACGCCATTGTGCTCAAGTGTGGTCCACTTCTTCGTGCCGTCACCCTTTGTTGGATCTTCCCACCAACGATATTCTTCCTCTTCCTCTTCGGCGGCGAGATCTTCTTCAGTTGGTTCCGCAGCCTTTGCTTTGGCTTTGGGCTTCTTTGCAGACGATTCGTCATGTTTGGCCTTGGCCTTCTCTTTCTTAATTGGGGTAGTGGTACCGTTCACGGCTCTATTTTCGGATTTCTTCTTCTTTTTGGCCAAAGGTCTATCATCATCGCTGTCTGAATCAACCTGCGTTGATTTTCGCCTCTTGGCAGGAGGTTCCTTAGCACGAATGGCCTTTGCCGTTTTTTCGGCATCTTTCTCGATCTGCTGCTTCTTCTTTGCCAACTTCGTCTTCAGCGGCACGTCGTCATCGTCTGACTCTCCAATCTGAGCTGCGGTGATCTTGGGTGGCTTCTTGATGGAGGATTTGCGAGCAAGAGGAACGTCAGAATCATCATTGTCGTCCATCACAGGTTTGGCTGTTTTGCGCTTCTTGCTTAGAGGTTGCTCATCAGATTCTGAGGAACTCGCTTCTTTGTAGCTCTTCCCATTCGTAAGGCTGCCGCGAGACTTTCGCTTGCTGCTAGCTGCACCGTTGGTGCGAGCTGGAGTGTTGATATCCATTTTCTCAACTGGACCGTGGCGAATGGACACTGGCGCATCTATGTGCCCGTTTGTTGGGACTTCTTTATCCATCATCGCGTCAACTCTCTTTGAAATACGGCCGGGGGATTTGACTATGAAGATGAAGTTAGTTGATGATTTTCATAGAGAGCCTCTTGTGACACATTCTACTGCAAGTGAATAATGACTTGACAAACAATTGACAATAGGCTGATGCGAATTGCCGGGAAAAAGTGCGCTAAGAAGGCATAGCTGAAGGAAAGTAGCGGCTCGACTGAGAACTTACTTCCATTAACCTTATTCCTGATGAGAGGCGCATCATCATCCGACGAGGAGGACATGATGGGCAGAAGAGGACGCGGCGTATTGAGCTACGCGCTTGTCTGGTGCCTAAGAGGTTAATAGGGGATGATTATCCGGCGTAAAGAGGTGCGTGACTGGCTGATGCGATGAAATCTAGGGGAAAAGGAGGCGAGGAGGCGAGAGGAGAGGCCCAACGCGGGCTCAAATAATGCGGAGGGCCGATGTTAATGGAGTTGTGACCTCATGCAGGGGAAGGGTGTCTACTTCTGTGGAGATGAGGGTGTTGAAAGAAGTTGAGGTGCCAGAAGAGCCTCTTTTAACGAAGGATCGCCTAAGGTACGTTGCACGTGATGGCGCCAAGACGCCGATCGAGAGCTCGGAAAGAAGAGGAATCTGAGGTGTAGCAAACTTCACGCATTCCATCACTCCAAACCACCCCCATCATCAATTGTCCATTGGCGGCTCTTCAGCTGCTCCGTCAATTGGATATTCTGCACCTGCACAATGCTCTCCAGAGCTGCTCGCCCAGCTCTGAGGGCTGGCAGCGCTGTTGTTGCTCGGTACGTAACTGAAGCTCTTCCCTTACCTTGCTAGCATCAATTGGATCCGCAAAGCTGACTCTATCTATCTGAAATACAGGCCCTCGAGCATCAACGTTGCAAATGCCGCCAACTATGCTACCTTGCGAGAGATCGAAGGCCGTCTAAAGTCTATCCGCAACATCGAGAAGATCACTAAGACCATGAAAATTGTCGCCTCCACCAAGCTCACTCGCGCACAAAAGGCAATGACTGAGTCTCGATCGTACGGCCAGACGTCAAATACCGTTTTCGAAAAGGCAGAGACCAAGCCGCTCGAGGGCGAGGGCAAGAAAAGGCTTCTCATTGTCTGCAGTTCCGACAAAGGTCTTTGCGGTGGTATTCACTCTGGCATGTCTCGATTAGCCCGCAAGATGCTGGCCGACGACCCCAACATTGATCTGGTTATTCTTGGCGAGAAATGCAAGTCACAACTAGGCAGATCCAACGGCAGGAACATCCTGTTGAGCTTCGCTGGTGTCGGCAAAGACGTCCCAACTTTCGCCGATGCTCAAGCCATTGCTGATCAGGTCTGCCTCCTGCCTACCGATTATTCTGAGATCCAGATCATGTACAACCGATTCCTTAATGCTCAGTCGTACGAGCCTATCACCGTCGAAGCATATTCCGCAGAAGCCATTGCACAGTCTCCAAATTACTCCGCATTCGAAATCGAGGACGAAGTGCTAGAGAACCTGCGTGAATACGCGCTGGCCAACTCCATCTACTGGGCACTTGCCGAAGGGCATGCATGCGAGCAATCTGCGCGCCGAAATGCCATGGACAATGCATCGAAGAATGCCGGCGACATGATCCAGAAATTCACCATCCTCTTCAATCGCACCAGACAAGCCGTCATTACAACCGAATTGGTCGATATCATTACTGGTGCTACGGCATCTGAGGACGTTTAGACGAATGGTTGTAAAAGGTGTCAATGTATAGTTTTTCTTAAACATGTAGAAGAATTGAACTCAAGTGTTTTCCCAACTACCGCAAACACCGCGATTTTACCGTCTCTTTAGTCCTGGCATGTGCAGTGACCGCCGATGGTAGACTCCGCTTACCAGGAACGTAAATTTCGTACAAGATGCCAAGAGCCATGTGTATAGCTGATTTCAACAGCTTACGCTCCCACCAACCCGATGTAGCCACGGTAGCAAGCTCCAGACTCCAGTCCCAATGCATCAAAATGCCAACTTCATTCCATGCAGCAACAACAATGCCATGACCGAGAAGAATCAAGAAATTACCGTCAGAGCCGAAAAAAGGTAACAACTAGGTAAGTAATCGGCCACGCTCATCCTTCGTCCTTGACGCCATCCTCACCGACCGTCTTTTCCTCTCGCAGCACCTCCGGCCTCCACCTAGCCAAATCCTTCTTGACGAGGGCTTTGACGCCATCGTAGTCGGAGTACATCTCAACCATGGCGTCCAGGCACCACTCGCGGACGGGCACACGATATAGCACGAGGTAGCGCAGGGCAGGCACGACGAGGCCAATGCGCTCGGGGTCGAGGGCCAGGCGCTTGACCTTGTCGACGACGCGGCGGTCGACGCCCGGCACCTCCGACAGCAGGCGGATCAGCACCTTGACCTCGGGCGTCTCGGCGCCGATGAACGCCGCCAGCTCGTCCAGCAGCGCGTGCAGCCACCGGTTGTAGTTGGGCAGGTCGCGCGGCGCGATCACGGCGTCGTCGTCGTCGGCGCTGGCGCCCTTGCCCTCTTCTCCGGCGCCGTTCGCCTTCCGCCGCGCCGCCCGCTTCTTGCGCGCCGCCATCGTGTCCGCCATCCACTCCTCCGTCAGCCACGTGATGGCGATGTCGATGCGGCGCCGCCAGTCCTGCAGCACGTACGCCAGCAGCCGCTGCCGGATGGCGTTGGCGTAGTTGTAGCTCGGCGGTGGCAGCGCGCCGTTGGCCATTTTGGGGTCCTCCGAGTCGACGTCAGGCCCAAGCGGCACCCGCGTCGCCAGGCGCACCACGAACATCAGATACGGCGTTGAGTCGGGACCTGTGGGTGGCTGGCCTTTGCCCTTTGCTGCTGGTGATACGGCCGATGCCGCGGCTGCGGCGGCGGCGCGTTGTGCGTCAAGGCCTCGTATCATTCTGTCTACCACGGTGCTATGGATCTGACGCAGCTTCTCTGAATCCAGCATTGGTGCTTGCGGCAACTGAGCACCACCGAGCCCTGTACCTTGTTGTGTCGGGATGTTCTCTGCATCCATGTCCATCTGGTTCGCGATCAGCTCTGATTCTTCGGCAACTTTGAGATCAAGAGGGTCGTATTGGTCATCGTCGTCAGCCGGAACATCGAGAGGGATTCTGTTGTTGGATTGAGTCTGTGAAGCGACATATTGCATGATTTGGTTGCGGGACGCGGCTATTGCTGAGTCCAGAGCCTGTTGAGGTGTACTCGAGAGGACCGCAATGATCATCTTCACTATCATTTGGAATGGAATTTGATAGATATTGAATTCGAAGATTCGAGGATCATCGGTGAGTGCGAGCACCTTGGCCCGCATCTCGACTGGTATATCCGGGACTTGAACTGGCAAAACCGGCGCTGATGGTGAAATTTGGGAAGCCATTGGCACTTGCGCTCCGAGACGTTGTCGTTTGGCATCGTTAAGTCCATCGATAGGCTCAGCAGGTGCAGGTCGTTTGCGGCTCGCTTCGTTGAAGACAGTGATATGATTCTGCTGGAGACGATGCAGATATTCTGTGACACGGTGTGCAAGCTGATTTTGTGGGAATCTAGGCATGTTTGTCAGAGTGTAGTTCGATACTTCAGAGAGTTTACAATCGTATTCCGGGACGAACCTTTTGAGCCAATAAGTCAAAAGTCTCGATACAGTCTTCTCCATGGACCGAATCAAAACTCTATTTGTGGGTGTCATTGGAGAGTTTGCCAGCTTGAAGATGTTGAACGCTAATATGGCGTTGATGATCTTGTGAGATATGGTTAATCGAGTAGTGAGGAGAGGACCGAAGCCATTCAGAGTTGCATCGATGAGGAGAGCATCCGTAGAATTATCTAGGAATATACTGAGAATCCGATCAAGTAGGCCTTCCGCTTCGGGCTCAAGCGTCTTGGACGAGAGGATAGGATGCTGGGCAGGCAGCAGAGCAGAGCTGATATCTTGCGAGTCCTTGCGTCTTGGATCCACTTGTGCCGGAGTCTGAGTTTGTACGACGACCTGGACGAATTTGATGCAACATTTTCGCAAACCAGGCCGTACGCCATCCATTCGTCTAAGGATGTTTGACTTGATGGCGATCATAGTCTGCCAGCAGGGAGCGTCGTTTGGGTTGAAGATGCTAGAACGAGAATTAACGTTGGAACAACATGACAAAAGCTTAGAGAGAGGAAGGCACTTACATGTATTTGAATACGATTGGGTAGACAGTGGCAGCGGCACCGAGAGTGCTCATGACGACATCGTCATCTTGTGAAGGGACTTCCAGGTAGTCCTTTAACAGCGTGAGAAGCTGTAAACTGAGCCACTGTTTGTCTTGGGCGGGAAGTATTGGAGAAGCAAGGGTTTCCGCGATGAAGTCTGCTCCCCATCTTCGCAGTTCCAAGTCGGCATTGGTGCCAATCAAGGGCAGGATGCCAGGAACTATCTTGGTATAAAGCGAAGAGTCCTGAAGGCAGAGCCGGCGAGCTTCAGCCAAGCGGTATAAAGGCGATTCAGAAGCCATTGCAAGGAGGCTTAACTTGCGCCTTTGAATGGAGGGAGGAGAGAGTCGGCCGCGGGTTGTTAAGACTGGCGGGAGGCAGGATCAAAAGTCGTGAGATGAGCCACCAGCATATTGTGGCCGGGAAGAATTCGAGAAGCTGCAGCACCGAAAGTTGTATGCAATGGCTGCAGTTTGGCGTTGATAGAAGGGGCAATTTCGTTTTTGCCAGCGGGCTCTGTAGGCGTGGATCGAGGTAGGTCGCGTTTGACGTTGCTAACTGAATACGTGAGTGAGCACGAGATGCGCCAACTTGCATTCCGTACTGCTGTGCCTGAGGCTTCAATTGTCATTTCTTCGTGACCCGCAACTTATCACCATTGTCTAAGGTATTTACTGGGAGTCCGAATCGGAAATACTTTGAAATTCAAATTAATGAGCACTTGGTCCTACCAACCTCATGGACAACTCAAAAGTCTAAGAGCACGCATACATATTTGACGGTTCCTCTGAACGCCTAAAGGCCGCAGCCTCGCAGCCTTCTTTACGCTGCTGTATGCGGCATCCCACCGGCCCGCATGCAACCACGCAGAGAGCATCAAAGACGAAGAGCAAACAATCAGCAGCGCATTAAACCATGCCACCCAATCCTGTCCCTTCACAAGCTGCAGCAGTGAAAGCTCGCCATACTCGCACCTCATCCGGCACGTCTTCTCCCGCAAAAAAACAGCCCACCGTCGCTTCTCCACCTCCCCGCCGCGTCCACTACAGTGTCATTATCAGGCTTCCGTTCCCAAGAGGCGACTTTGTCGACCCTCCGCAGGCCGAATGGGATCTCGACAAGGACAAGAAGCTGTGGAGCATCATCGCCAATAACGCAAAGATTGACAATTGGGAAGAGCTGGCAAACGACTTCGAAGTGCCACTGAGCTTCATCTTGCAGCAGGCAGCTTGGCTATACCAGCGCCATTTGGACAGCGTCCGAGAGCAGATGCGCAAGGTTGGAGCTTCAAATGCTCCCACTCCGACTCCAGGCTCTCAACCACTCACTGCAGGCGGTGTTGCCATGAAGAGACTCGGCAGCGGCGGCGTATCTCGTGCACCATCGCAGCTCTCCATCCGTTCAAGAGACAGCCCGGTTCCCAGGACGGGCGATAGCGGAGCCGGTACTCCTCGTCCTGGTGTTCCAGGCATATCCCGCACTCCGTCAAACAACACCGTCACCCAGAGCCGTGCTTTCTTGCCGCCATCGTCACCTCGCCAACCGCATCAAAGCAGCTTCCGAACCGCCAACATTACCGTCCCACGTAAACTCGATACCACCAACATTCCAACTGCACCGGAGGGAGCTTCAAACGCTTCTTCACCAGCCGAGAGCTCCTCGTCTTCGTCATCAGAAGACGAGAATCCTCTCCACAAGAGCAACCTCTTCCGCCGTCCCAATCCCCGCTTCCAGCCTCACAGGAAATCGGCACTTGGAACATACATCTCCGAAGACGTATCAGGCTCTGATGAAGAGTCGCCAACCTTCCTCCCATCCTCCAAACCTACCACCGGTTCCTCAGGCCGGCATGACCCTGCCGATACGCTGCGCGGCGGTGGCAAAGAGCAGTCTCGGGATGCCGCCTCTTACGATTCCTCGCCACACAATCACCCAGCTGACACAGATCCGAGCGTCTCAAAAGGCAAAGGCAAGGCCAAGCCACCCAATTTGTCCGAAGCATCGTCGACGCACTCCGCTGCGCCGTCCGGAGGCCGGTTCGCCCACAGAGCTGACCTCGCGCGCATCTCTCCGCGCAAGCAGTCTCGCCACGACGGTTCTGATGGTACGCCCTCTATGGGCTCTAGCTTCTCCGACCTTGACGGTACGAATCAACTGCACTGACTCTCGCGAAGGCTGGTTTTTATAAAGGCCAGAAATGATGCTAACGAGATTATGTAGACACGTCGATCACGCAGTCTGCGCTGGAGGAGGAACTGGCAAGTAACTTGAGAAATGGAGGCGCAAGCCGGCTAAGCAGTTTTGGACTGGGCGGGATTACGGGTGGAATGAAAGGAAAGGGCTGGAAGGCACCGGGCAGCAGATATCAAAGCTGATCAGCTAGTCATCACACATGTGCACTTGCTGCACGGAATCAAATCTAAACGTTGAAACTTTTGGTAATTCGTTTTTAATTCAAGCAGTTACACATATGTCTGCTGATTGTGCCCTCGTAGGACTAGACTAACTATCCTCCAACTCAACGGTGAGCCATATGCACACTTACCAACCTACAAACTTGCGCTCTCCGTCGCGTCAGGAGCGCAGCCGCAGCGATCCCAAGCGTAAAGTACTCTATAGAGAACAATACCGGAGAAGTCCCTCCTGGCGACAGTAGAATTATAGAAGGAAACAAATCGAAGTGTGTCGCAACCACAGCTCACAGCGCAAACAGCGCAAACAAAGGTCAGAAACGAAAAGCAACGGCTAAGCTTCGTGCCGTGAATGTTTGCTCCGCAACAGGCGTTGACGCCGGTCGTGTCGTCATGCACAATTCAAAAAAAAAAAAAAAAAAAAAAAAACAGAGAGACGCAGCCACCAAGCCGCGCACCCAGAGCACAAAAGCGCCCAGCGAAGCACCCTAACGCCGCCGACCCAAACACCCGCGCAAACCCACTCGGCCTCAGAACCCGCCAGGGTATCTGCCAGGCGGCGGACTTCCGCGACCACGGACGCCGCCGCGCCCGCGCCCAGGCCCCGCGCCGGGCAGCGCAAAGTCAGGGTTTGCAGCGAGCAGGGAGTCGTTCTGGGGGTTGCGCGGGGGCGGCGCGCCGGCGGGGCCGCCCGGCCGCCAGGCGGGGTTGATGCCGCGCTGAGAGATCGACGTGTAGTGGCTGGCGTCGCTGGCGGCGGGGCTGCGCTGGCTGTCGGCGAGCGACTCGGACGAGCCGCCGTAGCGCGCGGCGGAGGGCCCGTCGACGGGGGGGCCGTAGTTGGTTAGGGGGGGTGCGCTGCTGGGGTTGGGTACGCCGGGCCCAGCCATGAGCACGGTTGGCACGGAGGGCTCTGCGAAGCGCGGGTCGATGTCTTCGACGTAGTTGTCTGCTGCGCTGGGAGCGCGGGCGCCGGCTCGCGGCGGTGAGCGCGATAGCTGCGGTGGGGAGGCTTGGATCGGGGAGAGGGCGCGGTTGTTCATCACTGGTGTCATGTTTCGCTGGTTCCATTGGGAGCGAGCAGGAATATATGGTCTGGAGAGATTAGTTAGCTTCAGGTTCAGAAATGTTCTTCGATGTTCATACTCTGGTGAGCGAGCGGGATCATCATAATCGCTTGTCGGACTCATTGGTCCTCGACCTGGTGGTTGCATCATCCCAACCATGCCGGGTACCTGACCTTCTCGTGGTCCAGAATTTGGTCTTGACTGTGAAGGTGAAGGAATTCCCACTCTCTCGTCCATCTCGACTGCTTGGCCAATCATTCCCGGATCCTCCATGGAAGGTCGGCCTCGTCCAGGCATGGGACCAGGAGGCGGACCATAGCCACCATAACCACCTCTCGGTGGTGGATAACCACCTCTTCCCATCATACCGGGAGACATACCTCCTCTTCCTCTGCCATTCCAGCCAGGCGGTGGTGGTCCACGCATTCCAGGTGGCCCACCGCGCATCATACCTCCTCTTGGTGGATAGCCTCCTCTCCCAGGCATCGGAGGGTAGCCTCCACGGCCTCTGCCGTAGTATGGCCCTGGCGGTGGGCCACCAGACCTACTTGATGGAGTAGATCCTAGAGATCCGTTTGAGTCTTGCTGACGTAGCGGTCCTCCCATGGAACCAGGCGGAAGCGGATTGCCATATTGGTCGAATTGTGGCTCTCTACCTGGCGGTCCTGGCCGTCCAGGATCATTGTAGCCTCCTCTGCTTGTGCTACGCATGGCCATCCCGCTTGGATTCAATGGAACTTTGTCGTCAGACTTGAGGTCAAAAGGTGCAAACCCGGAGCCCTTTTCGCTTGATGTGACGGTGTCTCCAGACAAAGGAGGTGGTGATTCTGCCTTGGGAAGTGTCGAACGTTGATCCATTTGGTCCATTTGGCCCATCTGATTCATTTGGTCCATTTGCTCTGCTGCTTTGCGGGTTTCGAAGTAGCTCTCACCATTCATTTCGGCATTCTCTGCTATTCTCTTCCGTCGCGCTTTTCGACTGACAAGCGAGCGACGCATACCGCAAACCACAACGGAGGAGATGAGAATGATGATTGAGGACGCCAAGACAAGCCATCCAGCCCAACCCACGTTGGGAATGAACAGCAACACGTCCACAAGGAAGGAGAGAAGGGTTAAGAGAAAGGTCGGAATGGTGAGAATGAACAAGCCGAGGAGATATCGAGCCGAATGCGCTGGTGAGTGAAAGTGGCCACCTACAGCCAGACCGAAACAAGCCAATGTCAGAAATGCAGCGACGGGATGGATTACAAGAATGGCAGAGACGGAGTTGCGTAAGGATTCAGGCAGGGAGAAGTCGCCAGAGCCATTGTTGTCCGTGAAGATGTTTGCTAGAAGTCACGTCAGTCTCACTCTTTCGCCAATGTAAGCTACCTTCACAGAACTTACACATGGAGTAACCAATCTTGATGCTCGAGCACTTGTTGCCCTGGCAGTAGCCAAACACTCCGAAATCAACGCCATTATATGTGCCGAGCGGAATCGCCTTGACTATGGGAGTTGAGATAGAGGCAACGAGCAGAAAAGCGAATGCGATGAATAATAAGACGGAGAGCGGAGTGGCAGGCCGCAGCATTGTGCCGAGTAAGGTCTGCTTTGCGAAGCCGGTAATGCCAGCCGGTCGTCAAGACGCGGCGGCGGTGGGAGAAGAAAGCGCCGTCCGTCGAACGGGTTGAAACAAATGGTGGACGCGGCTATCGACTGCGGGTAGCGAAGGAAGAAGATGACGATTGACGGGCCAACTCTGCGAGCGCGGGCATTGAGATGGATGCTGTTGCTGTGAAGGCACGCGCGAGTCGTAACAACGCAGCGTGTAGCAATAGCAGTGCGTGGTTAGAGTGGTAAGACTCAATGAAGGGCGGAGGAGGTGGCTGCTCGATGTTGCAACAATCCCCGTTAGAGATTAGAGTGGGTATTGGGCGAAATCAGGAAAGTTGAGGAAAAGCGGCGCAGCGGCAGCCTTGAAGCCTCGTAATGGCGCAAAGTAGACTCAAGCAAGCAAAAAGCTGCACCAAATAGCAGGTCCAAAAGGCAGCACCAGCCTGAGTTCGCAGCACGCTCATCCAACCGGTGCAATTACCAGACTCCACTTGTCACACTGCGCTTCCGCTGGTCACCATGCCACTTTGTCTGACTTGCGAGCAGTGACAGATCGCATCCCAAACCGCTTTCGAATGGCTCACGCGCATCATACATCTAACGACATCTCATTGTTACCGGATGGCGCCAATTAATTGATCCTCTCTCCTTGATCGTCGCATGCACGGGACCCATCGAAGCTTGTACACGCTGCTCTGACCTCTACCGAGTACCATCGCCACTTCCATGCTTCCCAAATCTCTTTTGCCATGCTGGCGGCCGGTATCCGTCATGCTACAAAGCGTCTAGCCCCCCAGTCCAGGACCCATCTGCAAACTACGCGCGGATTAAATCGATAGCGTGAGACCAGGACGGCCCCAGTTCCGCTGAAGGATGCTCCGCTACCCAGCGTACTTACACACTAATGATGCGTAGGATTGGTCTGTTTCGCATCCTGCAAGAAATCGTTCCAAACGGCAACACCTCGCCAGAGAGCTCGACAGCAAGGTACATGTTTCCACCGCTCTCCTTTTCCATTAGGCCGAGTTTGCGTGGCCTCCGCGAAAATGTTTCTTTCCTTCATTAAACGGCAGACGACTTCCCGGAGAGTTTCCTTGTCGAAACGAAAAAGTCCCGACTCCGCGCGAAAAGCAAATCACAATCTTACGCATCACATCCATGAGTGCGCGTCCCTGCCAAGCCCACCGAGTAACTGTGCTTCCGTGCTGCGACCGTGCCGGAAAGACCAGCGTAAACTTTTGCAATCCCGCTATCTGACCCTGTTCAATCTCGTTCAGCCCTGTTGCATCGAATAGGAACTTTTCGCTCTTTGAAGCAGCTGGTGGCTTGACTGGTTATCGACTTTCTAGAACGCGTCTGGGGTCCTTGTGCCGTTGGGATCGAGCCATGCGGCGCCCACGAGGACGCCACTTAAGAGTGGCTGCTTCTTCTCCACATGTAAAACTTGATATCGCGGGAAATTTGCATCTCATTTCTGCGTGGCAACGCCACTGCGCCTATCTGAAAACTATCAAAATGCTAAAAGGGCTTTTGACGTGACACGCCTTGCTCCCGATGCCCATAATCTGCATGAAGTCGTAGAGCTGTGATATCTCAAGTCCTCCATGGAATGCAACCTTTACTTTAATGACCAGCAAGCGCGTACGCACGTCTCCGGTCGCGCTCCTCGGCGATGGAAAGCTTGACACCCTTGCCCTTGGGCAAGCTAATCCACGGCTTCTCCTTACCAATGATGAAGCTGTGAGAAGTTAGCTTTGGAAATGCATACTTCACAAAGTTGAACTTACACGTTGCCTTCGCGCGTTGCAAACTCATTGTCGACGGCGTCCTTGATGTGGACGATGTTGAAGCCACCGTCGTGACGTTCGCGATGAGTAACGACACCAACACGACCCATGTTGCGACCACCGGTGGCCATGGCAATGACACCCGTGTCGAACTTGATGAAGTCGGTGATCTTACCTGTCGCCAGGTCAATCTTTACAGTATCGTTGACCTTGATGGCAGGGTCGGGATAGCGGATTCTGTATCCCGTCAGCTAACTCTTCAACCCAATGCTTGCCCAACGGCTGATAGATGCGGAGAACTCACGTTCGTGCATCATGCGTAACAAGAAAGGGTACTCCTCCCGCGCCAAGCTGTACCCGCCTGACTTTGCCCAGTTTGTATGCAGCCTCCTCGTTGGTGATGCGGTGAACAGCAAAGCGGCCCTTGGTATCGTACACGAGTCGGAAATTCTCGCCCGTCTTTTCAATGGAGATGACATCCATGAAGCCAGCCGGATATGCAGCATCGTTGCGAACCTTGCCATCTACCTTGATGAGACGTTGCATGACAATCGCCTTAGTCTCGCGGCCGTTCAAGGCATACTTCAGTCGGTTGCGGAGGAAAACGATGAGAGGAAGGCAGTCACGCAGCTTATGCGGACCAGGAGAGGGACGAGGAGCATAGGCACCAGAGAGCTTATCAAGAAGCCAATGTGATGGTGCGCTCAGGCGCTTCTGATGTTTCTTTCTGGCGAGAAAGTCAGTATTTGACGTCCATATCAACGAATATGAATTGTAGCCTGCAAGAAAAAAAAAAGCACGGCTCAGTATTAATGCAGTTGTAGAGATCACTTACGGTCCGCGACCCATGATTGAGATTCGAGATCAATCAATCACAGTGAGGTGTGGATTGCAGTATGGTGTTTTGTCGTTGAGCCAAAAAGATTTCTGTGGGAAGTTGGAGTCTTAGTCATCTAAGCGAGCAGCTGTGGAGTAACTAGTTACGGAGTACGGTGTAACCACCTACCTATTAAATACAGTATGGTGCTACCCACCTAGCCTTGTCTCTTGGCTCGTCTCACGTCAACACCACACACCTAAGGTACTCTACATACATCTTCGAGACTAAAGTACTCCTTCTTTTACAGGCTGTGGCCTTCATGAACAACGCATTGTGTCTATATCTCGTTGGCATTGACTCCCCGCATGGCGCTCAAGCACATTTGCTCAACGACAGCGGTCAACGCGCCACCGCGGGAGGCCTTAGTGATAATCCGGTTATTCCGCTATGCGTCCCGTGAAAAGTATGCATTATCCGTATTCGCCTACGCCACACCGACTGCGAAGTGGGATAACACCCGGTACATGCCGTTAAGATAGAACGTCAACCGCCTCATTATACACCCATCGGGCGTCGGGCAGTTCAATCAGACCAGGGAGTGGGCCTATGTCCATCAGAGGATTACGAGATTCAGGTGTTGGTACCAGCCGGCACAAATCACACACTAAGCCTGCACCTCGTTCCTTGCTTCACAGTTGTAGATATCGACAAGGCTGCGCCAGCAAGATTGTGCTTTCGCTCACAACCCCGCTTATAAGTTGTAAGGTGCTGCTCGAAGATCCTGTTCCTGGCGAGACAATTCATTCTCATACAATTGTTAATTTGTGAAGACAGCATTTGTCAATTCCTCCCGTATAAGGCGGTTCTTGACTACAATCTAATCATGAAAACAACTTCTGTTCCCTCTCTCATCTTAGGTCTCCTTGCCGGACTCTTTCGGGTCTCACAGGCTGTCTCGGATTTCAATCCCTTTATGCCCCAGGGACCTGGAAATTTACTTAATAACATCCAAGGCCGGCGTTCCTTTGCCCTCCGAGACACATCCGGCGAAGGAATATTTAAGCGTCAAACCGGATGTGACAGTGGCTACTGTGAGTACTAGGAAATATACTCAATATATCGTAGTGGCTGAGGCGATGCCTGTTCGTACTGCATCATATTGACCACCACCTCCAGTTCAATGCAGCAATGTCCCTAATCTATGCTGCCCTACGATTGACAACACCTGTTACGACAACGGCTGCTGCTCAGATGGGTTCGTTGATGGTATTATTCCGTGTCCACCCCCTACCCAGTGGTGCTATGTTCCTGGGGAGACGATCTGCTGTCCCAGCAACGGTGGATGTAATGTTGGGCAGACTTGCTGCGGATCAGATTGCTGTGGACCGTACGAATACTGCGGCTCGGACGACTCATGCACTACATGTCCTCCAGTGGCAGTAACCAACACTGCGACTGCAAACTACCAATCCACCAAGCTATTCACAACAACAGTGACAGAGTTTGTGGAGCCGTCCCAAGCCAGCGGCTTTAGCTGCCATCCTCTGACAATAACCAATTCCGAGGGTGCGACGCTCGAGCTTGAGTCCAACTGCGCCTTGTCTTATGGCCCGCCGCCGTCCAGCACATCTGCAGCGTCCACCGCCGCAGCGGCTGTGGCTCGCGACGCCAAGTTATGGGAGCGGCAGACTGCAAGCCAATGCTCCTCTTATTTGACCACTTATGAGTTTGTGACGGTTTCCGCCAGCGTTATTACTACATCGACGGTCACCCTCACTATCACAGTTACGCAGTCCAATGCGAAATTTTCATGTCCCACACTGGCGGTCACGAATTCGGTTGGTGACGTGCTCTCGTTGGATGCTTCCTGCGGTTTGGCATTTGTACCAGCTTCGTCAACGAGCTCCGGTGGTACTGGATCGACGAATTCTGCTAGTACCGCAGCGGCAACTTCATCGAAGAGTTCTGGTACATCCACGATCCATTACTCTTGGCCTGTTGTTCGATGGATTTCTGTTGTTGTTGTTGTCGCTTTCTTGCTCTAATTCCGGAGAATACCTCATAATAACGTGCTACTGCTCTATTCAGAGTTTTCTAATTCCGTTTTAAGTAATACGTATTCAATTGAACGCCGTGGTATATTTTCCATGCAACTACTGAAGTCGAGATCTACTTTTTCACAAGACTATACCAGCCCTTTGAGCACACTTGCCTCAGCATTCAAAATTGATGAGCCTGCGGCTCCAATGACGGCTGTGTAGAGTTAGCGAGAGCCCTGTCGACGCCACAAAGAGTACTCACTGTTATGGCTTAGAGCAACGAACTTGATGTCGAATATCCCAGTCTCATCTTCTCGTATTCTGCCCACACTGACAGCATATCCCCTATCAGTCTCGCGATCCAGGCGCGGTTGAGGTATGTCTGGCTCCTCCATTACCACAATGGCGTTCTGAGGCGCGGATGGGCATCCGAGGGTCTGGGCTTCCGAGACATACGATTTCATGGCTTGCTTCACTTCCTCAGCGCTGGGAGGGGGTCGTTTCGCAAACCGAAGTGAAACGCAAGCCATGTGTCCATCCAATACAGCCACTCGGTTGCAAGCCGCTGAAACCCTCATTTGCTGGTACTCGAACCCTGTGATATCCTTGTTGACCGTTCCGAGAATCTTTTGCGCTTCTGTTTCCAGCTTGTCCTCTTCACCTGGAATGTATGGAACGACGTTGTCCAATATATCCATACTGCTGACTCCTGGGTACCCAGCGCCCGAGACGGCCTGCAGAGGCTCCAAATATCGATTGTAAGGCGGCGAACGGTATTACCACCCCAATGACTGCGCAGTTGGAGTTACAGACTATGAACCCTTTCTTCAGGCCAAGCTCTTTCTGCTGGTGTTTGATGACCTCCAAATGTGGCAGATTCACGGCGGGTACGACGAGAGGTACAATTGGATCGCGGCGATAGTTCTTTGCGTTGGAGAAGACAGGAATCTCAGCCTTGCGGAAAGCCGTTTCTGTGGAGCTTCGTGAATACAATTCGACGACCTATGTAATCATGTCGTGGTTCCATTTTCGTACCTACATCACCTGCAACATCGCTATCCAACCCAGAGAATACAATGTCGCAGTCCTGGAAGTCTTCCGCCTTGCAATACCGAACTACGAGCTCACCAAGCTCTTTGGACATTGGTAGTGCTTGCTTCCATTTTACAGCATCCTTGTATTTTTTGCCTGCGGATCGTTCAGAAGCACCAACGGCCTGTAAGGTGAAATGCGGGTGCAGAGCGAGCAGTAAGATGAAGCGCTGCCCAACGGAGCCGGTCGCTCCCAAGACTCCTGTATAAACAAGTCAATTATGGAATTGAGCCCCCCGAAAATATTACCAACCGCATTTCCGCTTAGGAAAGTTCCTATTATGTGAAGTAAAGTGTTCTACGTCCATAGCTTGTTCCATTCAAGAGTAGAAAAGAAATGTTGAGCGGCAGAAGAGGGGAGCTGTGACTCCAAAAATTGCAAACTTCTGTGCGCCTATCGACACTCCACCTCAGAACACGATTTGGAGCTACATTTATAACGATAATTATGATGCTTCATTTAATTAAAATCATTGCAGGGCCGTATAGTCATCGTGGCAACGACTGCTGAGTGGCTGAGTTCTTCAGTTCATATACTTGTCGATGAATTACAGCCGCATCAACATAATGCAGCATGCTTTAATAAACGGAAGTACTTGAAATTGCTGAAGATAGGTAACAAGCAATCTCCCATCGAAACCTCCCAAATGCTAGATGCTCATGCAAATAAAGACTAAACTTTAGCCGCTCCAAGTTGATTGATTTGAGAAGACAAGTCCCTCCAATAGCGCAACAATCTCCATCTCTTACTCCAGTTCAGTCGAAGTCCATAATCTTTCCTGGATTCATTAGCCACATTGGATCGAGTGCAGACTTGATAGCTTTCATAACCCCAATCGTGTCTACACCAAGCTCCTTTACGAGGCTCTTCTTCTTACCAAGTCCTATTCCGTGTTCGCCAGTACAGGTTCTGGACGTGGGTCAGCTATCTGCTCTCCGTCGACTTATGTCACGTTCAACCTACCCTTCCATTTCGAGTGCTCGGTCAACCATATCTTGAATAACCTTTTCGACAGCGGCTCGTTCCTGAGGATTTTGTCGATCGTATAGAATGCTTTCGTGGAAATTGCCGTCGCCGATGTGTCCAAGACAGCTTGCGAATAGGCCAAGATCATCCATCTCTTTCTTCGATATCTCGATGATTTCGGGAAGCCTGGAGAACGGAACGGCGACATCAGTTGACCAAACATCATCACCCTCCTTGCGTAGAGCTAGCATACTCCATAGGGCTTCCTTTCTCGCGGACCAAAGCTCCCTCTGTTCATCTGCTTCAGTCGCAAAGATAAAGTCGCCGCTCTTGTGGTCCTTGGCGATCTGCTTTACCAATCCAATATTCTCTCGCACTCCAGACTTCGTGCCGGAGAATTTGAAGAACATGGTGGGCACTTCTTTCCACTTTCTCTTTGTTGCACCGGACTTATTGATGACTTGCATCTGCACTTCGTCCATAACCTCCATGGCTCCGACAGGAATACCTTGCCGCATGATCCTGGAAGCCGCCGCGGCTGCATCTCTAATCGTTGGGAAGGTTACAACCGCGACGCTGGTCTCTTTCGGAATGACGGCAAGTTTGAGCGTGATTTCGGTCACCAGTCCAAGCGTGCCTTCGGAGCCAACGAACAATCCAGTCAGATTGTAGCCTGCCGAGGATTTCCGAGGCCTCTTTCGCGTTTTGATGACGGTTCCATCGGCCAGAACGACTGTCAGGTTGATGACCCATTCCTTCATCGTTCCGTATCGCACAGCGTTTGTACCGCTGCAGCTGGTTCCAACCATGCCGCCAATCTGCGCAGATGGCCCAGGATCAACAGGAAAGAAAAGACCAGCATGCTTTATGCGCTCGTTTAGTGTCATCCACGGCACTGAAGGTTGTACCACGACGTCCATGTCATCCTCGTGTAACTCAAGGACCTGGTCCATGTATGCAAAATCAACCGTCATCCCTCCATACGGTGCGGCGAAATTTGCTTCGAGGCTCGAGCCGCCCGAGAATGGTACCATTGGCACTCGGTACTTATGGCAGATTTTGGCGATTTTAGAAACATCCTCCGTAGTCTTGGGGTACGATACAGCTACGGGTAATTGATCCACGTTGATGGATGACCATTCTGAGTAGCCATGTTCGTGCAAGTCATCGTCATCCGTGCTAATAGCATCGTCACCGAGGGCTTCTCTGCACTCTGCAATAGCCTTGATGGATTCGTCAGTGACCAGTGTGAAAGTGCGGTTGGGATGGAGGTTGAACAAAAGCTTTGTTCTGGAAGCGAAACGCTTCGGTCAAACGGAATAATTTCTATCTTATTATGATAGAGTAACCGTACGTTATTCCTGAGGTATGTAGCCTGCAAGGCCTGCTTAGAGAGGGTGAAAATGTATTTGACTTACCCTTTCGAGGTCTGCTTTGCTTGCGTACTTGGGCTTCTTCGGAGTGCTCGCAGATATCTTGAAAGGTAGGGAGCGGCTTTCACTGATGCCATAGACATAGGTCAACGAGCCTGTAAATGCTGCAAATAAAAGAACACGGCTAGACGTCCAGAAGCCTTGAGCGGCGGCGGCGGTTGAAATTGGTCTCGCTCCGAAGCGGATCGGCGAGGGCCGAGAGATCTGTGCGGGTTGCCATCGTCGGCAAACCGATCTCGCGGTTCGCAGTATCATCCTTTCCGTCATTGCGTGACAATAAGAAATTATTCATGCGGGTGACAGGTACCGGGTTGTTGGGAGTGTCAGATCGGCGACGAAAGAAACATTGCAGAGAAAAATCAAGTGAAGTACATCAGAGAAATCAGAGGAGACTGGTGCTAGGAAGCAGTGGCAACGGGGGGAGGCCATGTGAGCAGCTAGACTAATTCACTCGAACCGGATTCCCAAGTCTGACGTAGCGACAAAGGCACAGACAGCGAGCCTATAATTCCCGACAGGAACCTGGAGTGCAACGATTTCTTCGAGCGCAGTTGGCGCAGTTTCGCCGGCACCGCTGACAGCACCGTGGGGAGAACTCGAGAACAGCGGTAGCTGCATCCAGAATTGCATGCGGTTTCTTTTAATCCCGTAGGAGATTAGTGAGCCAATGAGAGCCATTCACAGCCATTCCCGCAGCGTCAAATTTCTCACTACCTTCAAGGGGCTGTCGATGAGGATTCACACCGTCCTGCAAGTGAAGTACGAACCTACGAATAGCCAGCGCGGAACATGGCCTTTGCTCATCCCGCAATAAATCTTTTTTTGCTCAGGGGGACAAGGCGAAGCGAATGCGGGGAAGATCGTACATGCAAACTCCTTGTCCATCAGCAACTGGCCATGTTTGGCCGCAGCCGTGAAGATCTTACGTTTTTCCATGTCGTGCTGCAGCAAAACCGCACGTCTACAGCCTCACACGTCCTTTGCAGTCGCGTGATCGTTTGACCGGTTGGGTAACTCTCTGAGGCTCTAGACTTTTTTGGATGCGTTGTTTCCTGCAATTGTCATTAGGCCCCGCCTGCAAAGTCGAGAGGCTGGACCAAGTCTTCACTGGCCGTGACATGCTGTGCGACATGCGATGGAGGAGCCATTTGCTATTATTCCGCCCCTTGGCAGGGAAACCTGACGTAAGGATTACAGAGTTGAGACTGTACGCAGGAGCAGGGAAAGATATCTGGAAGAAGAACCTTCACACCGCTTTACCTAAGGGAACTTCCGTCAGTTGCAATTACAATATTCAACCCTATCGCTCGTGGGGGTCGGCATGCATCCATCTCTGCCGGAATTCGCGTTTGGAATTGGGCACCGAGCGGATACGCTTATTAACCTCCTTGGGAAAGTTATACGACGTCGTCACCGTACAGTGGGCTGGAGAATAACTCGGCTGAAATCCGGGTAAACAAGAGTGAAGTCAACATGTTCGCTTGTAATTGACGCTGTCCAACCCACCACCAGCGAACGATCTCAGCAAAACATTTCGACAAGATATTAAAATGAACTTGGAAGTACGAGTAACGGCCTTCGAAATTTGAAGACCACGGACGTTCCTGCTTTATGGTTGCCATGGCAACATGAGTCTACGATATGTCCTTCACCTAACTCATCCATTATGAACACGAGATGAATCTCTCCGAGTGCTTGGGTTCCAAACCTAAATGACACCGGGGGCTATTTGACAATAAGTCGACAGGATTGTCTACCAAGTATATTGAGCAGTATGGTGTGAAACGTCAGAAGAGCGAACAGTTCCAAGCAGTAGCACACCAGACTTGATTTATCTTAATGAGCGTGTTTCTTGATTATCATTCAGATCTTTACTAAAGCAGAACGATAAGCATCGCGAATCATGATTAGGAAGGATAGGAACCTCAACGTCGCAACCATGAATCAAGTTTGACGCAGATAACCGTCCAATTCCAGGACAAACTAGGTAGGCACTACAGCCTTTGATGACTCCGCGGTTTCCTGCGGATACGCACAGGCGAATGTTGTTCGTGTTACAAGACTCAGGTCTTATGATTAGAATGAGGCCTTGCTCAACTGGTTCCTTTGAAACTTCATCAGCGTTGTCTGGCTTCGGTCGTCTTTCATAACCGAGATACTTCAACTTGACTTCAGATGCAGTAGGCGCTTTCTCCTTCTCACAGCTTCCACACTTTCATAAGGTAGTAATTAAATCTTGGAAATAGGATAGAGGTTTGCCAGGTATACTCTATTTCTATTTAAGAAAGCAATCTCCAAGCTTCAGCCTCCGTCATCTTCCTTAAGTCTTTGCTGCATCCTGGTATCATCCGATTACGGTAACAAATATTGACACAAATTGAGAAAGGGATCAGGTTTCTGAGGCAGGATTATGGACCACAAAGGCGACACCACCATCCAGGAACGTCAGAGAATAGTTGCAAAGAGACCTGTCATGAAGAAAGATGAGGCCTGGCGCAAATGGGTCGAAGTGAAAGTCAAAGTCTCTGGCCTACCTATTGGAACAACAACTCTAGAATTATCTAGAGCGTTCCATCAGAAAGGTCACATCTCGCGCATCGAGGTTTCAGACAGGTGCAATGGCGTTGACACGGAGGCATACATCGTTTTCAGTCCGGTTCCCGTGGAAGCGTTCTGGGAGGCAGCCAGCTTTCAGTTCCCAGTCCGAAATTTAGACTCATACTGTCCGGTACTACTCGAGTTGCAAGATCAGCAACGAAGCTTCTTTCGTCGAAGCCCGGTCAACCCCAGATATTCCTACCCCGAACGAATTACCCTCAACGCGGAGTCACTGAACTTTGGTATTATGTTTTCCGAATCGAGCATGATGGTGATGGAGACAATACAAACTCAACGAGGATCACGAATTCAGTTCATGCTGAATCTTCTATATCGAGAGCTTGAGATACAGTTCTCCATTTCCAACAGAAGAGCGTCCACTAGTGGATCTCTTGCACGTCGATACCGAATACGGCTTCCTCTGACAAAGCTTGATCGAGTTTACAGCCATGACATGGAAAATGAAGCGAGCGCTCTTCTCATTCCTCTTGACGACCCTCCTGAAGTCTATCTCCAAACGGAAGACATTGAAGGCACACATGATGATCAGACTGCTCTATGGTCGGAATCGAGAACGTGGTATCGTCAGACACACATCGGAGAGGACCCCGAACACCTCCAAAAGTATCCAATAAGGTTAGGAAAATGCTGCGCGGCGATTGACATCGGATCGTGGACGACGTATCGCCTGGTGTTTGACAGAAAGAAAGTGAAAGCAGTGCTTTTCGATATCATGCTAAATGCTCTACGAGACTACAATGTCGCAACGATATCGGACAAAGAAATGGCTATCAGCCTCCGACCGAGACAAGATAGCCAGCTGTGGTCTCTATTGGACTTGCCAGAAAAGCACTTTTCTGATCCTATGGGCAAAACTACTGGATTGCAGGAGATGGGATCTGAAATTCGCTATCTCTCATTTCCTGTTTGCTACCAGCTCGAGGTTTGCATCTCACAAGGCCGCATCAACGAGCATAATGTCGGTGAGGAGTTCATCCGCCAGTTAGCTGCTCGGGATGACCAAACAGCGATCCAATTGCTCGAAAGGGTGGCAGACATGAAAAACCGACTCTACGATCCTATGAGCGTATTCGAGATTCCGATACCACGTGCGTCCGGGAGAAACAGGGTGCCAGACTATTCTTTTGAGTGTAGGACTGCTACCGTCACTCCTACCAGAATCTATTTCTCGAATCCAGCGGTGGAGATCACGAACCGCGTCATCCGCCGATTCTGGGAGCACAACGACCGATTCCTCAGAGTAAAATTCTCTGACGAAATTAACAATGGGAGAATCAATTCGGTTGATGATGATACACGAGATGAGATCTTTGAACGCGTGAAGAGGACGATGTGTAACGGTATTGTCGTA
>Ga0335072_10000355_pt1 | contig 94814 bp, 92 predicted proteins | sample Lox_Sample_21_FD_206725 | JGI IMG/M metagenome (GOLD analysis project Ga0335072, IMG submission 206725) | Soil microbial communities from Loxahatchee National Wildlife Refuge, Florida, United States - Lox_Sample_2.1 | ecosystem: Environmental > Terrestrial > Soil > Wetlands | place: USA...
CGGCTCGCGTCGGCGTCGGACGACAAGACGGTCAAGATCTGGGATATAAGCAGTGGCGAGTGCCTGCAGACGCTCGAGGGCCATAGCGGCTCGGTCCGGTCGGTTGCCTTCTCACACGACTCGACACGGCTCGCGACGGCGTCGGACGATAAGACGGTCAAGATCTGGGATGCAAGCAGTGGCGAGTGCCTGCAGACGCTCGAGGGCCATAGCGGCTCGGTCCTGTCGGTCGCCTTCTCACACGACTCGACACGGCTCGCGACGGCGTCGGACGATAAGACGGTCAAGATCTGGGATGCAAGCAGTGGCAAGTGCCTGCAGACGTTTGGTATTGGCAAGGCGCTCTTCAACATATCAGTGGATACCACCGGCTCATATCTTCACACTGAAATTGGCACCATCGCTATTGATGCATCAGCTTCAAACATGACACCTTGTGTTACTGATCCTCAAAATCCTCGATATCAAGGCGGGGGTTTAAGTTCAGATGGAGTATGGATAACGTACAACTCAGAGAACGTGGTGTGGCTACCCTCAGAGTATCGGCCGTCATGTTCGGCCGTGTCGGGGAAGACGATCAGCATCGGCACTGGATCTGGAAAGGTATGGATATACAACATTAAGGTCGACGACTCTTAAGATTCTTAGGAGGGTTTATGTGGAGGTAACTAATGAATTACTAAGCGAAGTCTTTTAGAAAGTCATAGATAAGTAGAGATCAGCGGAGCTCGATAAGGCTATTAGTAAGGGCCAGGGTTAATTCATTCAGAATCCCATCTCCATGTTCTCGCCATTTTCTAAGTTGTCACGGGTTTCTAAGTTGTACTATGTGAATCATGGGATATTGTAAAGGTCCTGCCATTGACGCAAGTTCTGCAGCAAAAAGAAACACCGAGTAGGCTTTTGCGATCTCTGGATCAACCGCATCTTGCAACTCATGAATGACGGAAATAAATTTGTCATAAATGCAGTGGTATTTCAAATTCGACCTGTCTCTCGCAGCGGATGGCCGAGAGATCCGGCGCCTTATAACGTTCCAAGCCGACCGCATGTGCCCACACAACCAACGCCCCCCTAATGTGTGAGCATCGGATGACCAGGTAAAAGGGCCCTCCGACTAAGATCCCAGTCGCAGAACTGAGGATTAAAGTCCGCTCCCCTTTCCTAGCTACTGCCTCCCTCTGCACTCCTTTTTGTTTCTGCATCAAACTGACGCCGTTATGGCTTCCCTTCTCTTCATTTGAATTCTGGAAGCTAGCCTCTGGGGGACGGCGGAGCTGGTGGTCTTTGCAAAGACAACAACCCCGCGGATTCCACTGGGTCACCATCAAGCAGAGCAACGGCGGAGTTGGAATTGGAAGGCTTGGACGAAGGAGGAGGTGACTTGTTAGTTGTCAAAGGATCAGAAGAGATACATTGCCAAATGCTTAGGCTGAGGGAGAGGGTGCAGGGCCAGGAGCAGCATCCTGACACACTGACGAGCACCATGATAGCACGCAGGTAAAGGGTGACTCGCAACGAGTCACGTACCTCTCCCAGATAGTCTTAGCATACGCGACGAACTTTTTTGTATTGGGCTTGTAGTTCGGCGGACGCCATCCAACCTGTTGAAATTTCTCCCGTCTCACGAATGTCTCCTCGCGGGGACATGGGATCAGTCCAATGTGGAAGGGCAGAGATAAGGAGGGATTGCAACAGTGGTGCGTTCATGACTTGAAGCCTGGGTCTGGCTGAAAAGAAAGTAGAAGCTTGAGCTTATAGAGAGAGGACGAAGAGGGAGGTCGACGAGGGAGAACGACGAGGGAGAACGACGAGGAAGTACGAGGGAGGCAAGGGCGAAGACCGGTTGGGATACTGTCCCATATATACCGCAAGCATGACCCGCATGGTAGATCGAGAGAAGTCCCATTTTGCAAACAGAGCTCGAGGAGCCACGCTCTGAAGAGGGAGGGGAGGGAGGAGGGAGTGAGAATGGACGTCGAAAACGTGAACAACAGTTCTGAAGTGCAGGCTCAAAAGCCTGGACACTTGGCGCGAGAAGCCTAAAAAGGCGGCCAGGTATGCAGGTGCTCTGGTGGAAATGGTACCGAAAACAGCCCCCAAAACCCACTGTTTTCTACCACTTTTCATGGGTAGAGACTTTACTGGTCAAAGCTAAGGCGGAATTTCTGGCACTTGGGGGGCGCCTCCGTCGGCAGCAACTCTAACTAAGTTAAGGTGGTTTTGGGGTCGAAGTTTGGGGATGTCTTGGCAGGAGCGTCTCTCTCCGCATTGTGGGCCAGAACCGTAAACAAACGCATTCACTCACTGCTTACTGTGAAGAAACGTGCCTATCCTCCCACGCCATGCAATACTTCTGAAGAATTAGTCTGTGGAGTCACACAATGCCCTCACGAACATCTGCGTCACCTTCCCCTCCGCCACAACGTCCAGTCGCATCTACTCCAGGCGTACGCGCAGCGGCTCTCCAGAAGATCTTCGCGACTGCCCTCGCTTCTACCCTCAAAGCCAACTCATACGCCAACTTCAGCGCATGTTTCCCAACACCCGCTCAGCACTGCCCATCGGCATTGGAAGGTGTTTGGAAGCAGTTGAATACCAAACTCGAGGAGGGATGCACCCGCGAATTTGAAGCCATTCTGCAGGAGCGTAATGTTGTAGAAGGATTGAATGAGTGGGACAGCCGGATCGAAGATGCGAGAAGGCGCCTGAACCGCGGCATTGATGGCGAGATGCCTGCGAGACCGTACGGGGATTTGGCGACTGCTGTTTCCTGGGCATCAAGCTGACCTTGACAGACTACACACTCTCTCCGCCCAGGAGCTCTACACCGCACACCTTACACCATACCTACAAGAAGCGACACAGATGCTGGAGTCGCGACTTCAGACTTCGCAACAAGACAATCAAGCTCTAATGGAGAAAATCGCAACGCAACGAGCAGAGATTGAACGACTAGTAGGAGGGATCGAGGGCGTGGTGAAGGATCTGGAAGGCAGTGTGGAGGTCATGAGCAGCGGCATGGGCAGAGGCGTTGACGGTCTAAGAGCCGAAGTGTGGGAGATGGAAGAAGAAGTGAAGGCTGCAAGCTAAACGGACACTCCGGCGCGGAAGAAATGCAATCTTAGCGTGGCGTTGGTGGAGTATTGCTTTGACAATTACGGCCATTGTACAAGGAACAAGAGGGAAGTGTATCCTAAGGCCGCCTGCCGCACATTGACTCACTTGTTCTTCTATATATTCAGCACCTACTACTAGATCAGCGTTCAACATTGAAGGAATCCTGCTTCCGGCAACTCAAGGTCTGTCCTTAGGGCGAGCAATCTTCCCCCCATCTAACATTCATTTCCATCTCGCTACTGCTCTAGGGCGACATGGTCTTCTCTTGAAAATGCTTCCACTTGTGGTTAAAGTCCACAGGGTCCCACCCCGGTGGCCTCTCGTCTCTTTGCTTCACCCCTGTCTTAAGAACTTTTTTGCTCCTTCTCTGCGCCTCGAGGCCGAATGAGTGACAGGTTAAGCGTCTTCCATTGAGTCACATCAATAACTGAAAAGGTAGTGATCCTGGTTCAGTCGGGCTCTATTGGTCACAAATCCACATAGCTTTTGGCTCGGTCAGCCTTCCACTTTCTGGGTCGGAGTATTGCAAAGTTTGACCTACGTTTACGAGCCGATGAATGAGTGGCGAGTGCTCTAAAGGATTTTGGGTAGCGCATAACCAAAGATAACTCGCGGCGAAACAACCCAAGGAGCTTGCAAATTGCTGATCATCGGCCAACCAGGATTGCCTGCGTCACTAGCCGAAATTCTCGCCGAGCCTCAGCTGGGGGCCTGTGCGCGCTTCAGCTTCTTTTGACTCCCAAACTCTGGGTGAAAAGAAGACCACTGATCTTAGCTGTAGCCCGCGAGGTGCCATTGAACGGTGATCCAAGTCGAACTGTTATTTGTCAATTTGTGCTACCACAGACACCGCTTTATTGGCTACACGAAAAATCGATGCTCGACGTCGAAGCTTGCTGCAGGCGACTGGGCGCTATTGGAAAACAGACGTACGCTGTGATCCCCGACTCCTCGGAGGAATTGACTCAATTGAGAGATGCCACAAATAAAGATGGGCAAGCTAGACATGCTGTATGAGAGTATCCAAAAGAACCAAATATGTCGTGCCATGGTCCTTGACGAGACGCGACACTTGAACCTGTCGCGTGTGCCACGCGCGGCGTTCGGCTCTTTAAGGTTTGAAAAAGCATCTTAGCGCTTTGCGGCAGGAAATTACCCTTCTTTGCTTAACTCCCCCCCCCAAGTCTTAATGTCGAGACGACAACGTCCAACCCAAGGCTCAATAGACAGGCATCCCTTGCCGAGCCGTTACGGCAATCTTGGAAAGCCGGAACCCCTCCACCTAAGAAAATACCTGCAGCCCTATCCTTGTCGGATGTTGACCATGCCGCCAAAGTGACACGCCAGAACACTTCCAGAGCTACTAGTGGACGATCACAATCGTTGCTCAACATGAGACGCGTTTGGCGGGATACCAAATATGTGTTGTGTGCTCTTTTGCCTCGCGCCTTTCCTCTCCCATTCTCTCGTGCTCTGTCTGCCCCATTGCTCTTTCCTTCCGTCGCGCATTCTCGACTCGTCCCATCTCGCAGTCTTGTCTTCATGCAAATACATCGTCGAAAATCCTGCATAATGTGCAGTTAATCTCCGTGACCCTGGTTCCCCAGCGTGCATCATCCCGGGAGCTCCTCAGGCCCATCAGCATGTCAATGTTAAATCTGGACTAGGATCAGCATCGCATACGCGACTGAATGAAAAACGCGTTGACACTCAATATATCCTTCGCCTCGTGTTCACTTGTGACCTCCACACCGACTTCATCTGCCCAAGAGAGCGCATCGCCAACGAACATACCACCTGTAATAGCCGGGTGCGCAGATCATAGCGCTCGATGCCCGAAGCTCCTGCCACGTTTGAAGACGTCCGCAATGAAAAAATTCGGCTTCCAGCTCTTCCACGTTGGCCACGCCATTGAAGCTGCGAACTGTCATAAGAAATATTGCACCATGCCAAAGCCGACCATAGCAAGGAGTCTGGGCGGTTTGGCCGGCGCTTCGATGGTGGCCGCAACAACATTCAACCTCATCTTCGCGGCGTCCTTGACTGGCGCCACGCCAGCTATTCAACTGCTAGCTTTTGTTGCATTCGCTGTCGACCTGCTCGTTATCGCGACCTTGATCTTCCTAGCGACATATTACGTGGCAAAGTTGAAGCCCGACCCAATTGAGTTGCCCACACGACTTTGCTGGCGCTTCATCGCAATGGGGATCTTCGTGACGATTGTGTCCATACTCCTGTCCCTTATTACTCTCATCTCATTGACGAGGGCACTGAAACATCTGCCTCGTCAGATTGTCAATCAGCCTGTCGACACCATGGCTATTGCTTGGTTTGCCCTGTGGGGTGTCTCAGTGCTGCTGCGAATTGCGTTCTTCAGTTTCATAGTGGTGTGGACCAAGAGCGTCCTTCAGACTCAAGGGGCAGACCGAGAGAACTTAGACCTAGATTTCGGTATCACATTGCCAGCGATGGTGGAAGCTCGTCCGGACACGCAAGGCACGATGCGGTCGTTTCAGTCCCAGGAAAACACACTTGCTTCTCCGCCAAAGACACCTCCCGCCTCTCGTCCGAAATCTTCTCTTCGTTCATCATCTTCAACGAAAGTCGGCCCTGGCTCGTCTCGTACTAAGCTCATTCAAGACTCCGCTAAATCATCCCTCGACTTCCCAGCCTTCCCTGTAGATGATGGCTTCGACCGATGGGACACGTCATCTGTACATCAGGAAGTACGCGCCGCGCTCCAGTCTTCACCTTCACTCACGAGATCCGGCCTCGAAACAATCCCCGGCAGCAGACCAGAGTCTCCGGCCAATGCTCTTGATGGACCCTTTCTACCATCGTCCCCCAGCGCCGCAAACTCGGACGCCACTACAGCTGTCGGTTGGATGCCCGGCTCTTCACGAAAAGCGAGCTTTTCGTCGCCACCATCAAGCCCTCCTAATTTCTCCAGGCCAACCTCCAGCCAGCGAAATAAAGCTGGCGTACACTCGACGATGGAAGAGCTCGTGCACCCTCTTTTCCGCACAAACAGTCCAAGCCCAGCGCCCGTTGCAGCACCAGGCACTATGATCACAGCTTCGCCAATGGCTGGCCAATCCATTTCGCCTCGAGCGGTGTCCCGCATGAGATCTGGCACATTCCCACAAAATCCAAGCAGCACCAACCTACCCACGAGCAATGCTCCAAGCAGCGATGGATCTGCACCAGGCAGTCCTGAGATTGGAAGTCCTGGGCCCTCCATCATCGAGGAGGAAGACTTGCCTCCTATACTGCCTGGATTTGTCCTCTCGGCAGGACAACGAAGTAGCTTGGTAGGCTACGGGAAACGGAAGTCTGTCAAAGAAAGGCCTAAATCCAGCCACTCACAGCAGCTGCAAATGGTTGGTGGGATGGTTTGACGGTGTTCCCGCTCGATGCCTTATGAATGTTGGACTCTCTCTATCTTTCTGGCGCGGCTTCTGGTACCGCATATGTAAAACAGTAATGGTGACTTGGATGACAGCACTTTAAGCGTGGCGTTCAGTGGACGATGCACGTCAGTGGGTGGCGCTCGTCTGGCTTCGGAACTTTTCAAAAGCAACAGTGGGTTGTCTTGCTGTGTCTACATAATAGAAGTGTATGTACGGTTATGGTGGTTAATGCTATGAAGTTTCTCGCCCAGCAACGAGAAAGCGCCGTACGAATAGAAATCTCGTTGATCTACTGCCATCCATATGCCAAGCTTTTCATGCAAGGTGTAGAGAAGGGGGAGGGCCATTGTGGCTTGTGTGAGGAGTGAGTAGTAAGTGGTAAGCAAGTGAGCAAGTGAATGGACGTTCGTGGGCGCAAATGGAATGTGGCGGGTTGTTCCGAGGGAGCCATGGCCTTGGCAAGCGTCTGGGGTTTGGATCAGATCGGGTCTTGGCCAGTCGAAATGCTTCTGGATACACTCGCCCGGTCTTCTCACCACCCTTCTAAACACAGCACCGCCGCAATGGAATTGCACCAAAGATACACGCCGTTGTGCTTAGGCAAGAAAGATGGCCATTTACTTCCATCTTCTGATTTTCACGCCTTTCAGCCTTCTGCCCTCCATTGTCTCAACCCGCAACCTCCGCCATCTACTACATCTTGTGCAAAATCTGATCCTCTCCCCGCTTTTACGCCACCGCTCTGGCTCTTGTATCTATGTCGGTCCTTTGACACTGGAGCCTCTGATGTCAACAATTTTGATTCCAATTCACCGTGGCAAGCATTTGGGACGGCGACACTGCGCAAAGCAAATTCTCCACCTATCTCTCCTCTCCAGCGGAAACACCGCCAACACTTTCACTCAATTGCACCTCGCGAATTAAGCCCAACCTCTGAAAATCCTACTAGAGACCCTTTCGAGTAAGTCTTCCAACGTTTCTCCCAAAGGAACTCAATCATCGTCATTTTATCATCCTATGCTTGAGAAAGCCGACTGCCGCCGGGAGCATTTGTATTTCCACGGCATTTTCCGTAAAAAGCACGCACCTTCTAATACTCGTTTTTGCGCAGCACGATGTCTCGCGGCTCCGCTGGAAAGAAATCTGGGCGCCTGCCAGATGTTCAATTCCACATGAACACACGCCGTCGTGCCAGTGCCACTCAGCGACCTAACACTCCGGAATCTAACCCAACACCAACCAAACCACAGTCGTCTACAAATTCGTCTCCACTGTCTTCACCGCCAACGTCACTCGGAAGTAGCCCAGAAAGCATCATTGCCTCTCCCACGCAGCCAGCCAAGCGTTCCCCCATCAAGAGGAAAGTAAGCTTTGACCAGTTCGCAAACAACGGCCTTGAAGCAGCCGTGGTCACGCCAAACAAGAAAGCCAAAGTCACATCTGATGCCTCTGTAGACCAGGCGGATGGCGATCATGATGCGTTTGCTAGAGAAGCCCCGAAGCCTCCACCGCCACACACGGTCTACGGAGCAGATGGCAAGACAAGGTCTCGACCTAGTGAACAGACTGCCGAGTCCGCCCCCAGCTCTCCCCCAAAGGCACTCAGAGGTGGTGGCAGAGGCCGAGGTAGAGGTGGTCGAGTAGCCAATGGTGGCGGCCGAGGTAGAGGCCGAGCTCGAGATCATGGCGATCGCGACGACACTCCAGAACCTCCTCCTCGAAAGCATGGCCTGACTGAAGAAGAACGTGGCATGATGACTTCTCTCAAAGCAAGACAGCAGGAGTTGAAGAAATTCTTCCAGATTGTTGGTGCGCAGCAGAATGACCTTCTCGACCTTCTTGCTGCTCGCGACATTGCGAAGTTAGTCAAGAAGCCCAAAGCACATAAGAAAGTGCCTGAATATGAAGCAACCACGAAAGATTTGGACCAAGTTATGGAGGAAGCACGCAATTTGTTTCACCAGAAGTATCGTATGGATGTCGAAGCTGCTGAAAAGCTATGCGAGATGGAGAAGGAGTTGATTGAACAGAGATTCAGGGTAGGTCTACGTCGTGATATTCTCCTAATTTGCTAATAAGATGTTCAGGAGCGTGTCATCATGGCTCAGAAGGAGCATATCAAAGGTGCAGAAGGCGAGATTATGCTTCTTGAACAAGCCGGCTATGCTGTGAACGACGAAACCCGCACTGAAGCAGGTTCCGAGACCGACGCTTTTCCAATGTACCATAAAATGCCTGAAGCAGGTCGGGTCCGCGGCTACAACTCTACTCGCATCGTCGATGAGAAGGTTTTCCGGCCCCAAGTTACCACCTTCAATGACCAAGTTCGCCGAGAGGTTATTGATGACGAGATCATCGCACCCATGGCAAGAGATCACTTCGAGAAGAACGCCGAGTACAAGAAGGAACAAGCGAAGCGGAACACTATGAGCATGGCTGCCTTGTCCGAGGAAGCAATGAAGCAGCTCAAAGAGATCTCAGGCTACTTCATTCCGCAACATATGATGATGAGCGAGATCAACTCGATCGGCTTGTCAGCTTTGGCGGATGCCGCGGAATTCACTGCTCAGCGTTATCCTCGAAATAACTATGAATATGCTTCATTACCTCCAGGTCAACACTTTCCGGTCAATTCTTTGAGCTTTGTGCCACTACCAGGTGTCCAGCACGGAATCCAGCAAGGTATCCCACTTGGTATCCCGCCGGGCGTTCAGTCTGGTGTCCAGCATGTTCAGCCTGGTGTCCAGCATGTTCAACCTGGTGTCCAGCATGTTCAACCTGGTGTCCAGCATGTTCAACCTGGTGCCCAGCACGCTCAGCCTGGTGTCCAGCATGTCCCGCATGCCCAGTCTGGTGTCCAGCATGTTCAGCCTGGTGTTCAGCATGTTCAGTCTGGTGTCCAGCATGGTATTCAGCCTGGTGTTCAGCCCGGTGTCCAGCATGGCACTCCGCAACGGCGTGCTCCGCCTCCTCAACCAACACAAACCTTCATCTTCCAGCCACCACAACAATTCTTCAATCGTCAGCAACAGAGAATGCCACCACCTCCGCAGCCGATTCCCGTCACCTTTGTCAACTCGACCGTCAGTAGTAGAAAGTCAGGAAACAAGGGTGGACAAAGGATCTTGTTGCCGAAGATGGGGTGATTTTGGAAAAGGAGATGGCATCCTCGAAGTCGTTCGCACAACACTCGCGTTATAGGGATTGAGCAGTCGAGACCGAAAAGGTACATGGCAATGTCTCACCCAGAACTCTACATATAGCACAAAGATACCCTTACGAGAGATTTGCAATCATGATACCAATATCCTACTTGGGTCACTGTATTAGCTCGGGTTCCTTGAGCATCACTCGGAAGCCTACTCTGCTCCGAAACACAAGGCTCTCGTGCCTTACCATATTTGCCCCGAGCATTATGCCCTTGAAGTCGCCTGGTAGAGGACTTTGCACCAAGTCCAATTGATGTGTTAGGATCCAGACAGAATCATTGTAAAATCGCTGACTGTTTCGCCGCTGCCACAGTTGACCGTCGGAAATGTGTTCTCTTCTGACTCACTAGCATGCATATTGTTGGTGACTCAGGCTCACGAACAGTCACACCGCCTGTCGATCCCTCAATGACATGCGGAATTCTGCGCCAACCCCCCTAGAACAATGTGCTTAAACGCCTAGAATGACTCCCCCCATACTTACCCGCGCAGCCCTAAAGTCTTAGAATTGGAGATTCGAGACGGTCAACTTGCGCAGACCGAGCATTGCCCTGATTCGATTTCAGCACCAATTTGGAGAAGACAGACTCAGAAAGTGATCAACTAGCATTCTAACATCAAGCTACTCGTCCTGGTTTCTCATATCTGAGCTCTACTGCTTCCACCTACAGCTTCTGGCATCATAAATATTGTTTCTCCTACGAGCCCTGAACGGAAAACTTGTCGCCCACAAACCCCACTGACGACATTAACGAGTTCCCCCGCAAGTGAGCAACTGCTCCGTTTGGCCTTTACAATCAGAAACCTACCCTCGGAGCTGTAAGCTCAAGCTCACAAGGAGAGAGAGAGAGAGATCAAACACAGATCGTGACCTCCAACATCTTCTCCCACCATGGCAGTCCGGGCGCAGTTTGAGAACTCGAATGAGTGAGCACACTCCCTTCAACTGTTCACTGTCCCCGCTGCATTACGATGCAAGGCATGAACGTTCAAGACAATGACTGACTTTCATCTACTACAGAGTTGGTGTCTTCTCGACCCTCACAAACTCCTACGCGATCGTCGCGATCGGCGCTTCAGAGAACTTCTACTCCGTCTTCGAAGCGGAACTCCAAGATGTCATCCCCATATGCCACGCAACGATCGCAGGGACTAGAATAGTTGGGAGGTTAACAGCTGGGTATGGACACCTCCTGACGCGCTCTAAAAAGCTGCAGATTTTGACTACTTTTCCTCTACAGTAACCGCAAAGGCCTCCTCGTCCCCACCTCTACCACCGACCAAGAACTCCAGCACCTGCGCAACACCCTCCCTTCCACCGTTAAAATCCAACGCATCGAAGAGCGCCTCTCCGCCCTCGGCAACGTCATCTGCTGTAATGACCACGTGGCACTGGTCCACCCCGACCTCGAGCGTGAGACGGAAGAGATCATCGCCGACACTTTGGGCGTGGAAGTCTTCCGCCAGACCATCGCCGGCAACGTCCTCACCGGCTCCTACATGTCACTATCAAATTCCGGGGGGCTAGTGCATCCCAAGACGCCGATTCAAGACCAAGATGAGCTGTCGAGTTTATTGCAGGTACCTCTAGTGGCGGGTAGTGTGAACAGAGGCAGTCCGGTTGTAGGCGCCGGAATGGTGGTGAATGATTGGATGGCCGTGACGGGGATGGATACAACGGCGACGGAACTCAGCGTTGTCGAGAGTGTGTTTAGGCTAGGTGAAAATGGGCCTCCCAGGGCTGGAGGCGGCGGCGGCGTGGGCGAGAAGATCGATGCTATGAAGGAGACACTTGTCGAGAGCTTTTACTGATCGTTCAACCATGGAAGATGGTTGTACTGATCTTACAAGCCTTTCCAGGTTGAATGAGATAACGGAGTCCAGGGAGAGGAGGAGGGCCTGGGCTATGCGCCAGTGCACCTCTACCGCAGCTGGATCTATATCTCTACCTGACAGGACGCAGCTCTGGTTAAATCCAACAAAACCACCCTCATCCAGCCCCAGGCAGCATTGGCAGGAGCACCGAGCTCGAGATATCGTCTCAATGTCGTCCTTCCCCACCATCCCAACGCCGCCACGCGCTCAAGCTATGTAGCCCAGTGACAACAGTCTACAATACTAGTCAACCGACGTAGATCGGGCGTTCAGACTCGCCCTCTGCAAGAGTTAACTCCCTTGCAATCCGCTCCCCCTGCTCCTCTAGGAAGAATAAACTTCTTTTGCGAGCGGCAAATTTAGACTCCTAGGTCCACGCTTTCCCATCCTACGCACCAGGCCTTTCATCTGCACTCTGCAGGTTAGTTAGTCTAGCGAGTATCATGGACCATTCTTTTACCCGAATCCTTGTTAAATTGCGGGCGGTCGTCTTGAGTACATTGTCGTATTGCATGTCAGCTTGAGGCGAGGGGAGAGTCACGGTATGAGACCATTCTGGTACCGAACCAAAAGGAAAGAAAGAGGTAGGCTTTTCAACCATCCTTATTTCCATCACTACTTATCTATGGTACCTGCGCTGAGGCCAGACGCCACGGATGGCACGACGGTTTCCACCTCACCCACCATAAATGTGTGGTTGCTACTTTGTCTCCATTCCATCCCATAATGGGTAAAGTATACATGTACAGGTCTCAACCTCATCGACCGAAACGAGAAAAGAGCCGTCAAAGTGGGTATCCCAAAAGCTCCCAAAAAGTTTGCAAATGAAAAGGCCCAAAAAGGTAAGAGTATGATGTGGCCGCGAGATTTTGGAGGCTCAACGCACGCCGTGCACAAACAATGCATGCGAGGAAAAAAAGGAATCAGCTACTCCCGATTCCAGTCCACCAGACAGTGATGTGCAGGAATTTGAAAGTTCTGCTGCTCTTCTATTACGGAAGTGGGCCCTCCATAATGTCCGTACCTGTTTCCTTTCCGTTCTAAATGCCGCCCTCTGATTCTCCATGTTAGGGGCTCCATGTCCTCCTTAAGCCTGCCGGTCCACCGTCGGATTATCCAGCATCTCTTCCCCATACAACGAACCGTTCTGTTTCAGGCCTTGGGCAAAAGTAGTATTGGCATCCTCAATGGACATGTCAGCGTCGTCTCCTGTGTCTTGTTGTGCCTCCGCCAGAACGTCTGCCATAGATTTGGACTTGAACGATGTGTCAGCATGGAGGTTCATCTCTGCGGGTGAGGCATCTTCGCTCTGTCCTGGTGTGCCATCAGGAGTCTCCATTGGTGGCGCAGGAGGGGGTGGAGGTGGTGGAGGCGGTGAATCCAGATTGAGCTTCTTCAGCGGCGACTTGGTCAGATCATCTTCATCTTTGACATCTCGGCCTTCGCTCCCAGATCGCTTGCGTTTCAGAGAATCGCCATTCTGCATATCCATGGAAAGACTGGCAGTCATTGGCTCCACGTCATCCTCGCGCTCATCTTCAGACATCTTGATATCTTCATCGTCGCTTCCATCCTCATTTTTGACGTCCACATCAGGCGATGCATCCAAGTTCTGTTTCGGTGACGCCGCAATAGATGTCGAAGTCGACATACTTGCACTGTCAGTCTTCGTCCCATTGGCTAGCTTTGCTTTCTTCGCCGCCTTTTCCTTTTCGTGTTTGCTATGCTTATGTGCAGCCTTTTCGAAGAACTCCTTGCAGTACTTCTTTACTTTCTGCTGGTGCTTGTCGCTGATCTTTGTGGGGTCTTCGACACGCCCACCTTTGAAATCCGATTCGACAAGCTTCTTGGCAAGCTCTTTGGCGAATCGCTTTAGGTCCTCGCGAGGGATCTTGGCCTTATACTTGTTCATGACATGAGAGATGTGTGGGAAGAGCTAGTACAATGATTAGCAAGTGCTTTGCCGTGAACTAACAACACCAAAATGAAACTGACTGTATTCTCGTACAACTTTTTCTTCTTTACTTCGTCGTACGATTTCCACTTCTCTTCCTTCTTGTCTTTCTTGTCCCTCGTTTGCGCCTGAGGCGTTTCTGGAGTTGTATTCTTGACTTCTCTTTCCTTCTCTTTCGCAGATACGATGTTCTCGATGATACTCTTGAGCACGTCTTGATTCGAAGGTTGCTTGGGTGGTGGAGGAGGAGGCTGAGCTGCTGGCTGAGTGGGTCGCGTCCACGTCGTTTGGCCGTCTGCTGAGTAGTAATAAGTCTTGCCATTATCCAATGCTTGAAACCAGCCTCTAGGCAGAGCAGAAACTGGCCGATGGAAAGGCGGCGGTCGAGGTTGGTAGTAGTTGCTACTGCGTTGAGGCAGTGATGATCGAGGACCTGAAGGGGCCGAGGAGGTTGAAGGACCGCGAGGAGGCGTACGTGAGCGCGACCGTGACCTTGAGCGCTTCCGCTCATGGCCTGACTCTCTTCTCTCGTAGCGGTTCTCTTGTTTCTGTGGAGTGGCATTTTCGTTGGCGTCACGCTTCTTGCGTGGAATTCGATAAGCAACCTCAAGCTTGGACCATTGCTCCAACAGTGTTGAGGCCTGTGAGGACACTCGTTCGTCCTCGCTGATGGTGAAAGGCTGCAGTGTCGACTCTATCTTCGAGTCCACGATCTTGTTGCGTGTGAGACGAGGGAATTTGTCGAGGATATCCAAAATTTGGAGAATGACATTGACGTCGTCTTTCCAGGCAGCTAGCTGTGAGTTCAGGATTTGGTAGCCGTGCATCTTGACCACTCTATTCCGCACCTGTTCATCGTCACATCTCTGAATGCGCTGCAACAGCTTGACGGCGATCCACTTCTCTTTGCACTGCATCAGGGCAGCCATGACTTTGGTGACGCCGTCGGTGTCAAGACTCTTCGCCTCAATGCTCTCAACGTATTCCTCATCTTCTTCACCTGCCTTCTTTTTGCGTGGCCTCTTCGCAACGGTTGTCTCCCAACTATCGCCATCTTCGATGCCAAGAGCTTCGATGGTAGCTGCAGAAAGTTTCGTAGCTCGTTCGGTTTGCGTCTTGCCACCAATGAAGCCAGTGCAATTGGGTTCGCCGCAGTAGCACGGTTGAGGGTTGGCGCCGTATCGGTCGACATTGTAGTTGAATACGAGCTCCTCGCCAGCTTTGACTTTCCTCTCGGCAAAAATTCCCATTCGAAGCTTATCTCCCACCACCCATTTGTCGACATAGCAGTTAGGACTACAGGAGTGATTGCAGAACCGGCCCAAGTTTCCTTTCTTTGTAGCATCGACGAATTCGCCTTTCGAAAGGGACATGAAATAGAAGTGCTTGATCCCTTCTTCATCGTATTGAACCATGCGCCGTCGGAACTGGGGCTCATTGATGACCTCTCCGACATATTCGAATATGAAATCACCGGGTCGAAGGTCGGAATTGGTTCGTAAACCGTAGCCTTTCTTCTCCGTTTTGATGACGGAGACATCCGCGTATTGTCGTTGTTGGAATCGTTGATTCTGACACGCCGAGCCGCACCCGCAGTCACCGACACACTCCATTTTCGTGGCTCGATTGATGCAATCTGAATCTTCGCCGCATGCAGTATTCCGTTTGGATGTAGAATCTTAATGCAGCACGTTAGTCTTGTTCAATGTCGCGCCAGCTCGTTCCTACAGTAAAAGCAATTTACTTACCCCACTCTTCGTTACAGTCGCACTCCATCGCATGCTCGGTGTAGCCCAGGAATTTGTTAGCATAGGTACAAGCTTCCAGCACAGCAAATGAGCGTATGGCTTCCATCGTGGCGTCTTCCAAATGATCGAAAAGAGGTGCGGAGCGTAGGAGAGTCTTCTGTGAAGCTGAACGACTCGGCTTCCCGGGATCCTGATGCTCCATCTTGACCGGCGTCTCATTAGGGCGCTCCACAATCTCCTTCTTGTCAACAGATGATGCAGATGTAGCTCTAGATTTGACTGTAGATGGTGACGACGAGCGGCTGGTTTTTACCTTTTGTGGTAGAAAAGAGGGTGAGTCGGTTGCGCTACCTAGAGGTTCATCCTTGATAAGGCCGGCACGGGTAGAGCTAAATTCATCACTGCGGTCGCCATCTTCTGATGAGTCGCGCTTGACCTCTATCGTATCTCCATCTACAGATTCAGCCTTAAGGCTAAGGCTCGACCCGGTCGCCATTGCTGTGGTTGGTTGTTGTGGTGGTTCCGTGTCGGAAATGGCGAGCAAGTGAAAATATCAAAGCCGGAATCAAAAATTAGCGCGCCAGCCCAAGGAATTTCAAGAGCAGCCCTCGTTGCACTGGCAATTGTGCCCATCAACAGACAGATGCTCTGGCATGCGCAGTTGGCAGCGGTACACTTCGCTTCACGTCTGTAGCTGCAGCAAGGCAACAGCTTTGTGGCGATTGTTGAACGCCGGAGGGAGGTGAAGGGTGGGCTCACCAGCAAGCTCTATTGTCCGCGCCAGACCATCCGTTACAGCTTCCTCCAAGAGCTTGCGACCCTCAAGACCGCAATTTCATAACTCCGAACAAGCTTCACTCCACCAAATGAAAACTGAAAGACGTGAAGCAATTTTTGTAGGGGGGGTTCCTTTTTCTCTCGAAGCCAGCTTTGCCAACGCTCCAAAATAAATCACCACCAGAACTGCGCCAGAAGCTCAAATCAACAAACAAATTTATCGTGAAAGGGGACTATGCAATTATTAGGAGCTGAGGCGATTGGAACAATTTTATCTGTAGAGTGCAAGGTCTAAAGATTTCGTCAAGCGTTCTCCCTTTGCGAGATGCAATTCTTGCTAGCCCCTAGGCACTTCCACTTTGGTTACTCTGCACCGCCGGCGAAAGAAACTCCGCTTAAAGTTTCGAACAGTTCACGCCCAGACCGTTGGAATTTGCCCCTTGTAATCCCTACTCATGCTCCCTATGCTGCTAGTAAGCTATTTCCTGACTTCTATGATGCTATGGATTCCGATGCAGTGAACCTCCCACTTCACAAACGCTCGGACAGCCCAAAGCTATGCAAAACCCAAGTACGATCCACTGGAGTGTGTACCTGTCGAACAACCAGCCTAAGACAGCCCCAGCCAATGAATAAAAAGGCTTTATGTGTCAGCGTATTCAGCCCTGGAGCCTTTTGCTTTCTCCTTCATCGCACCCATGAGGCCCAGGAAAGAATTCATTGTCTGCTTTCCGGTTTCCGAACCTTTGCCGGCAAAAGGATTGTGGAAGGATGAAGGCATCGAAAATTTCTCGGCACTTCCATCAACGGGCAACTCTCCTGTACTGGTATCTCCTTTGGATCTGGCACCCTGCTCCTGTGGCGCTACAGACTGGACACTTTCTGCCTTTGCCGCCTCAAGCTCTTGCTTCTTCTCCTGTTTCCTTTTCAAATATTCTTCCTTCGCTGCCGCTTTCAGTGCCCGACTGACTTCGGTAACCCTGGCTTTACGTTCTCTAAAGTTGGTTACCTCGTTAAATCTCTCGAAGCCCTCTTCTCCCATCGCCATGAGCCGGCCTGCCCGCCCACTCAGCGCAAGAAGTTTCGCATCGACTCGCCTCGTGAGGTATACAGTCGGCTCACTATCCTCAGTCTTCGCTCGAGCTCTGATGCGTTCGATCTCATCGCGGTAGGCAGTCTCGTATATGTCAATGTCAGCCGCTCCCGGGCTTTCGCTTACAATTGGCACATCATCCTCATCTGGGACGAAGCTAGGACGACGATCGGCGTTTCCGCTAGGCCCAGCAAACGTGGATGGTCCGACGAAGAGATACAGCTGGTCTTCCAGAGGATCGTGCGCGTGGCCTCTGTGTCCAGTATCATCAGCTGTATGCGCGTGCATACTCTTGAATGGCGGGAGTTTTTCCGGGTCGCCAGTAGGTGTATCTAGTGCAGATGGCCACCTTGAGAGCGCAGTTGCAGAATCATCGCTGTGCTCTGTCGATAGCATCGGAGGGGCAAGAGGCGTATCAGCTTTAGGGCCTTTGGCCCAATGCTCTGCGGAATCTTCCCTGGTTGGATCTATTGCATCATCTATTTGTCTTCTCTTTGACATAAGTTGCCCGGCTCCCTGCCTGGATAGATCAATCTCTCTGTGCACACCCTCAGCAGCTAAGGCACCTTCCACTGGACGCCGATCAAACGTGTCGAGACTGTGAGATTTGTGTTCGAGATATGGCGGAGCTGGCATTCCACGGTGCATTGCAAGCGGAGGCAGCGAAAACCGTGGTGTCTCGTCCTCACCGAGGATGGAGGACATAACGGGTGGCCTCTGGTGCGCCAGAAGCCCTTTGAATTTCTGTACTGCTTTGATCTGCAGGTGGCTTAGTTGGCAGTGAGCTATACGTTTTGGAGAGACATACCACGGTCATCAAATTGGTCATGGTGCTGGTGATAGCATGGTTCATTTCGGCATCAGTGGGTACTACCAGGTCTACAGTATTTTCGGCTTCAGAGAGTAGTGGATCTGTGCCATTCTTTGTGACCCAAGAGTGTTCCTAAAATTCATTAGTCTCATTCCTTCGTCTACTAGGCACTTTTTCTCAGGCATACCCGTAATTCAGGCATTTTGATGCGCGTCGCTGGATTCTTGTCGAGTATCCTAGTCATGAGATCCTGGAAATTCGGGTCATTCTCTCCGTCCAAGGCGGGGACTTCGTCCCTGATGGCCGCATACAGATCGACAATTCCGGCACGTTCGAACGGTATCCTGCCATATTTCAGGCAATACAGTGTCACACCCATAGACCATATATCTGCCGCTTTGCCTGAGATATCGCCATGTTTAATGACACATAGTTCTGGTGGTAGGAATGCTGGTGAACCGGCTGACTTGGCGGTCAGCATTTCGGAATCCTTCTCGAACATCTCAGAAACGCCGAAGTCCACAACTTTCAGCACGTCATCGTCTGTGATAAGGCAGTTGTCCGGTTTGATATCTCGATGTACGATACCCTGCGCGTGTAGGTATTCGATTCCTAGTAACAGATCTCGGAACCAACATCGACATTGTTCGTCGGGATAAGGATCTGCTTTCTCATCCAGCCCTACTTTCATCACTACGCCCTTTTTGCACATCTCCATGACCATGTAAAGCGAATCTTCTGTTGGGTCGTCAAGCACCTCAATCAGGGACACCAGATTTGGATGGTCCAGCTTCTTCATAATGGCAATCTCCTCCTTGATCAGGTCTATTGAGCTGTGGGGCTTGTCGTTGTCGTCGGGGTGGTTGGAGGTCTCACGTCTGTGGAGAGGAGAATTGAAGCCTTGCTTGCCTGCGGCGACCTGGGCGGGCTTTCTCTGACTTTTCGGCCGGCGGAAAATATGGGACTGCGCTCGTTTACGAAGACGTGCCTTGGAGAATTCCTTGACTGCCTAATCTGGTTCAGCTTCTGTCCAGTGTGCACCTTGCCCAATCTTACATATTCGTGGCCATATTGGTCCACCGCAAGATGTACAGCTCCAAAAGACCCTCGCCCAATCTCTTGTTTGATAATGTATTGATTGATTCGGTGCTGGGCTGCGCCGTCATCCCCACTACTGATATATTCGGAATGAGCATTGAGCGATTCCTGTCGTAGAGTCAGCTACTCGGTTGACAGTCTCCGTAAGAAACGCTTCTTCACCTTTACACGCCGGTGAGACGAAGGATATCGATGGTGGTGCCTCAGAGGGCTTCCGTACGCAGGACTTGACCTATATGTTCAAGCGATCAGCATCCAATGGCGCATAGAATCGGAAAAGACTAGAGTATGTACATGTGTTTCAACAAGGGAGGCATGTTGGATTTGGAGGACAGCTCAGTGTCAGTCGACAATGTGTCGGCATGTGATGGCAACAGCCCTATGCGCTCCTCGGTGGAGATTGGACTCTGGACCAGGGCATCTTCGCTAGGAGAAGCCATATTTACGCCTGCCTTAACGGTAACGAAGGTGTGAGATCAATTGTCTGCCATAATGTGGAGGTGGAGAAGCTCTCCTCAAGTATGACGGATAGTGCTAGGAGCCTCAAAAGAATGTAACGAGCTTGGGAGCATGAGATTGGTCGTTTCGTATCGATAAGCGCGGACCGCACCCTGAAGCCCCCGGCAAGACCCTAGAACAAGCATTTTTGTCTCTTCACATCCTTGTCTAATTCACGCTCAACGGCAGTCCCTTAATAGCGTCCGAGCTCCGAAACAGTTGCAGCAGCACGCTGGCCCTGCGCTCACTCGGCTTGGCATAAAGCCATGCGTGAACCAGCACTCTGCATGCTGTCGTGACCCTGCTTTGCTTGTGGCCTGGTTCATTGAAAGACTGGCATAGTCTCACGCCCGGAACTGAGGAGGCTGCCACGATGGTCGTCTACTCATTCTATATCTTCGACCGACACGGTATGGCAAAAGATCCTATCTCATACCCAGCACTGATGGATTCATCTAGCTGATTGTATCTACAAGCGCCGCTGGCTTCCAAGACCCACCTCTTCTGGCAGCAAAGCTCCTCGACCAGCTTCGGAGGCAAAGGCGCCCAATGGGTTGGCATCCTCGTCTCGGCCAGCTTTGAGCGCAGAAGATGATGCTAAGCTCATCTTTGGGACGGTGTTCTCTTTACGCAACATGGTGCGAAAGCTGGGTGGTGAAGATGACAGGTACGATACAAGAAGCGACTTCCACCGACTCGTCGAAGGTCATGTCGCAGTCTGGTATACAATCCCGAAGCTGACTCTACGTTTTCGTTAGTTTTCTATCTTACCGTACCTCTCAATACAAGCTACACTACTACGAAACACCTAGCAACACCAAGTTTGTGATGCTCACCGACACGAAGGCTCCCTCCATGAGAATTGCTCTCCATCAAATTTGGGTCAACATCTATGTTGAGTTTGTGGTCAAAAATCCGCTCTCGCCGGTTGAACATCCTGGAGGCCTTGGGGTAAATAATGAGCTTTTTGAAGCCAGTCTCGAACAATTTGTGGTACGTTGGACAAATCGTTTTGGCTGTTCATGCTGTGAGACTGCCTTACTCACTCAATTGGCTCCTTCAGGACCGGGTTCTCAACGTCCCTTGAGAAGCTGATTTCACAATTGAAGCGGCAATTGGAGGACCAACCTCGGTATTGAATCTGCGATCGCAACAACGATCGTTGGCCGCCGAGGGCGGGTCTCGGATCGAGAGCAAGGAAGCATCCTAGCATGGTTGTTTGCTACGACCTTCCATCCCCGAGCAGGATTCCAAACTACCTAACTCCACCTTCAAGGAGCCAAATTCGATCAGATAGGCGATTCTCATGTAGTGTGGCTAATGTCGTGGACCGGATTGATTTCCATGGCACATGCGTCCGATTTTCATCTCGACAGCATTACTGGAATACGATAAAGGTCTCTCTATCAATTGTTGCTTAAGGAGTTGGATAAGGGGCAATCATCGAATCTGTGGTCTTTCACTATGCGCCGGAAGTGGTACAAACCTCATCTCGTGTTGGCTGCATGCCAACCGGGCCCTCCTTGTCCAGCTGACCAATCTATGGGCGTTGTGGAGATCTTTCCTTCCAGTATGCTCGGGGTTGTTCAACGGCGAAGAAGCCGCATTGCTTTGGAGGCGCAGGATGCTGTGGAACCGGGTTGAAACACAGGTGACATTGTCTGTGTGTGACGTATGTAGTTCGTAGGTCTAGAGCATTTATTGCAAAGCATGCACAAACTTTCGTTCAGATTCACTAGCCCCAGCAGAATGGGCCAGTCGTAGTCCTCGTCAACGAAAAGTGCGTTATAACGCCTGTCATTCGACGGTCCACGCATCAGACTAACGCCATCGGTCCAAATTCGCCGGCCAATCAAAATAAATGCTGCTTCCAATTCGCCGAAGTCATTAAAAAGTACATGGCGAGCCTCAAATTGTTGGAGGATTTGAGAAATGGCAAGCATATCGCTTTCCCACATTACGAGAAGGGATTTCCGTGGCTGATCTAGGTAGCCGCTATCTTGTTGCTCATACCTGCTCTCGACAAAGCTATTGATAGTTGAGAAACCCTTACTCCTTTTCTACTACCAACATTTGTGGACCTGTGGCTTATTCTGACATAAATCGAATACTTGTGTAACACCGACTTCCTGAAGGAAGGAGTCCACCAAGGATTTGTAGAAAGGTATGTTGTGAGTTTGTGAGACGTCGCGTCTTGGCTGTCACATCAAACCCCTTGAATATGGAGAATGGGAGAAGAACCCGGGTGGGACTGGTACGGCTTCAGCCCTTTGCAACGGTGCGCAACGCTCATCGTAATTAATTCTCCGAAGTCGATAGGCGCAAGGCACACATCAGCCCAGCTTGGCGCATCAGGAATTCATTACCCTGAATTGCTCCAGCTTTCAGCCTAGCAAAGCAATCTAGACGTAACCCCCAAGGTACCTAATCGCGGCACTCTTTCGCTGCCTGATGGATCGTGTACCTTGTACAGTACTTTCATCTAGAACAGCGGTCTGTCAAATCACGATGTCGCTGTCCCTGAAATGCTGTGCATGAAAGTTACGGTAGGAGCAAAAGAGTTGAAGAAGCGAAAACTGGCGTCGCCCAGTCCCGGTGGCACAAACCCCCCCGCCCAGTCCAGCCCGTCATCGTGCATATCAGCTGCAGGAACGCCACAGAGAGGGACCGAGCTGGAGCCCTGTCTCAAGAATTTGTTAGAGGCCAATGAATTCTGGCTTGTCATTGATGGCATGATTGCGTTCATTTTCATGAGCTGTCGGCAGCATGAAACAGGTGTATGGATGCCAAATTCAGTAATCCGATATGTCGCTCCGTCAATGTCAAAAGGCTCGGGGGGGTGTTGACCAAACGTGACATAACCCTGTGGGGAGGCCACGGAGTTGGGACAACCACGGGCTTTCTCGAGTGCCCACACTTTCCAATGCTGTTCGCCTCTTGTCCTGGAGCTAAATTAGTGCGGTCGGGGGTCCTTTCCTAGTGCCGTGCTATCGTTGGAGCCCAATTTGTCGGCACTCTTGTGCTGACATTTCGCGCTAAGCCCAAGACGCGAGTTTAATGGCCGGGTCGCATCTGTCTGTTTTTTTGCCGCAGCGGACGCCAAACCCCTCTCTCCACCACAATTCGCTGCTGCACTTTGACCCATGTACCTATCACGGAAAGCAATTTGGTGTCTTCGTGAATTCCTTCTCCAAAATGCAATTCCCGCTCCTTCGATTGGTGGCGTTTCTGCCGTGCTCCGCCGTCACCAAAAGCCCCCGATACATTTCTCCTTCCTCTTTGGGCGCCACTGGGTCGCGCTTCCAATTCAGAGCTGTTGGCCGAGCCTACCCTCCCGCAGGGTCCCACCCCGCAAGGTGGATTTCCCCTTGCCATATCAAATCCCTGCCGACGTCTCTTATGTTTTCCCTCTCCTTCCTTGTCGTGCATGTATCATTCCCACAGCCGGACCCCCGTGACTCTCAAATCTGCCACAATACGCAACCTCCTCACCGCACCTATCCGCTATACCCTCACATCGTATAGCAGCTAGTGCACTGAGTTTAGCACCGTTCGAGCAGCAATCGAGTCCTCGCAAACACTCAAGAAGAACATGCGCCCGTTGAATCAGGTGTGCTAGAGAAAAAGACCAGTCCGGCCTCCGACATTATATTGCTATTTCCAATGTCTCTTCAAGGGAACTGTCCTCTACCGTTCTTTCAGGAGACGCAGTTTCCCCCCACAGGTGGATGTATGTCATCGTGTTCCTCGTCGGGCGTCGCGTGCTCTCGGATGACAAAAGATGCTAACATGTATAGTCATCCACGGCCGTCTTTGTCTGCCAACACCTACACTGGTCGGAAATATATCATGCTGCCTTCCATGCCCCTCGACCGATTGGACGTACTCTGATGGTGTGTCTCTGTCGAGCAGTTGTTCCAACGAACAAACAACTGATGCTGCACAGGATTTGAAAAGAGAACAGAGATAGCGAATTGGGTCAACGTTGCGGCTCTTGCCACGACATGCATGCTGCTGCTCTCTTTCTTCGTCTTGCAGGTGAAGTGGACGCACCGGCACTATCTCAGCATTTGCCTAGCTATAGGTGTGGGCTGCATCGAGGTAGGTCATGAAGTCCCGTACCTGTTGCTTTTTCCTGACCAAGATCTTCGAAGATCGCTTTTCTAATCCCACTCGCCACAAAACCCAACGTGTGCCACAACGAAATCACGCCCAATGATATGCAATCGGACTTGACATGTGCGTTCAGTGGCGCATTCCTCCTCTTCGGAGGCTGGACGGCCGTGATGTGGGTATTTCTTCGAGCACTATCGCTGCATCTTCAGATCTGTTGGGAGGTTGTTCCAGGGAAGAAATTCTTCTATTCTGCGCTTTCTCTTGGCTGGGCCATTCCAGCAGTTGGTCTCGCCCTCGCGTTGAGCTTGACAGGCGTCTCCTACCGTTTCGGTAATGTCTGCCATATCAACCATAAAAACAACATACAAGATTTCTGGGGACCACTGTTGGCATTCAGCGCTGCGGCGCTGCTTCTTCAGCTCTTCACCCTCGCCTACTGCATGAAGGTTTACTTGAAGAATCTTGTGGACGACAAGCCCACCACAGACACAAGCTCCGCCCTGCCGTCCTACTCCGGCAGCGTCAGGACGGCGCAGACCGCGCGCGCAGCATATCGACGTGTCAAGAGGGTCATCCAGCTGCAGTGGAGGGGGGTTGCAGTTGTGCTCCTTGTCATTGCCGACGTCATTTTTTTCGCCGTCGTATTTGTGACCATGGACAATGGTTCTCAGATCAACGCGGGTGATACGCAGAAAGCCCTTCCCTGGTTGACTTGCCTGGTTCTTTCCGGTGGCCAAAAGAATGAGTGTCTACCGCACGCTAAAGATGTTGTCGAAAGAGAGTCAGTTGTCCTGGCTGTACTGATCATGATCGGAGTGAGTGTCACCGTAGTTGCCTATGCACGTTTCATGTTCTAATGGTCATTATGATAGATAATCGGATTCTGGAATCTAGTCTTCCTAGGCAGATGGTCTATGGTGCTTGGCTGGATCGATCTATTCAAGAGACGTTGGGTGTATCGTCACGAATTTGTGTCTGCGGATGCTAGGCGTCTCTCAAACGACCCTCGTACGTACGAGATGTTAATCTCAACGGCGAATCCTAATCTGAAATCCCCAGACGCAGCTGTCATGAGCCCATTATCATCGCACAGCACTCCATTCTCTCCAGACGCCGATTCGAAGAACGACTACTTCGGCCGAACCGCTAGAGCGTACCTCAGTCCTGCCCAGAGCTTCTCAACGCCTCGACCACCAAGCTCTAGTCGGAGAGAGTGGGATCCACGGGCAACGCAGGCCAGAGGACCAGCCTATCCTGGTGCCGAACTATCCAAGAACTTTTCTGTTTAGCAAAAGGTATATAAGCAAGCGATTTGACCGCATATCCTTTTAGATGTTCTGATGTTATTTAAGCGAACGGGCGCTATGGGGTATGGCTTTTTTCATTTTTCATGCTCGCAAATATAAGTATGGGACAACTCGCCGGGATCTCTACGAGGGCGAATTGAGGCTGAGGATGTGAATTAGGGGCTTTCTACGCGGAACGATTTTATGTTGGAATGGCACACGAAAAGATACCAGAGATATATCTTGTTTGGCCTCACGGCCCAAAAGCAAGCTTGTCCACAGGAAGACGGCGTTTCGATAGGAAGGGGGTTGATATGTACAGGGACAGATGTAGCAGACTGATCTGCTTCGAGTGTACATTCTATCAGATAGGAGGTCGCCTGAAGTCTTGAGGCCTCAGCTAATATCGATGCATATCTATGATGTGTGACCACTTGCTGGGACTCATACTAAGGCTTTGGAGTGCTCGCTTTAGGGCGCTAATTTTCTTGACGAGCGGAGTACTCACCCCCTTTTGCCTTTGTCAATTTCCTACCTGAAGACAACGAGTCCCACAATCCCACATACCCAAGGAGAGCTTATCTCCCTCAATCTACGTACCCGTCTCAAGTAATTGTAGTGCGGTCTGTGCATACTGCAGTAAAGCTGCAGCTTTATCGCTTAATCAGACACGTGAATTTAGACCAGGGTGTGGAGTTTGCGCCCACCCGTCGCAAAGGCCTCCCCCTGGCTAACCGAACTGCAGGCTCATCTACCGGGCCTGAGGTTACCAGGCCTGACCTACTGTAAGATATCGCTAACGACAAAAGCATTCTTGCGTCGCTAGCACAGCAAAGCTCCTAGGCGAGGTGGCCGATCCGCGATCAACCTGCAAGTGATGTCGGTCAGGGGAGGAAAAGCACAAAATGGTGTCCACTGCCACGTTCTAGAACGGCGCGAAAGTTTCCGCGCTTGCGGGAGAGCGTCACCATCATGTGTCAAAAGATCCATCCTTCGAATACCAAGAAGGCCACATCGCTCCCTATTACATCCTACCCAAAACGCATAAAGAAACGTTCTGCTGATTGTGACGTGTGCGACTCGTAAGATTGATTTCCGCCACACTGGACTATCCCGGTCTCAAGAAAATACCACACGCGCCCTCGGGGAAAGTACATTTTGAAGGTCCCAATCATCCCAATCATCCACGCTCGACCTGTCCCCGCTTTCAAAGGCCCCGCTAGCGCCGCAATGATGTCCCCAAATCTGTGGTGCACCCAACCTCGGGGCTTATGCCGGTTTGAGATAGACCTCGTTTGGTGTGTTTCACCGCCCGAGCAGCTAGTAGGAACTTCTCACCTCAACCCCAAACTATTTCCACCGGGGAAGGAGATTTGCCCTAGGATGGAGCAGCCTGCCGAGCACGCCTGGTGCCCATTTTACAAAGCATGAGTAAGATTGCTGGGAATAGTACAAGGAAGCTGGGGCCAGGTATCTCTTGGCATCACTCGGGCAAGCTATTCTTCGTTCTAAACATTTCTCCACACGACTGCCAGAGGTACCCAGGCATTAGAACGACTCATCGGACTGGTAGCGAGTTGTGTATTCACAGCCAAAAAGCTCAAAAGTCCTGGCGCTGATCTCTAGGCACTCTGAAACGACCTAGCGACACCGGGAAAGCCATGATGCTTCCAGACCAACATGGCCTTTATTTCGTTTACCACATCGCAGTGGAGACTGCCAGGGTTCACAATGGTTCCGAAGCACGCTGGCGCATTTTGATGCAAGTTAAAAAGTGAGTGGCTGGTGCCTTGGATTAATGTCCTTTACAGTCGCACCTGGGCTGTCTCAAGATCACAACCCCTGTCGCGACTTGCGTCCTAGAGATATTGTGCACGCGGCCTACTCGGGGAACACTCTGAACATACCATGGCAGGCTACTTAGGCCACGGACGAGTCAACAGATATGGAAAACCATGACAAACTAGCGCCCCCTTTCACGGATGATTGACGGGGCCGGACGGGAGATTATGACAAGTACGGGCCTATCTTCGCGATTCGATACCCGGCCACGTCTGCTCATGTTCGCTGCCGCCAGCACGTTCCGTTACTAGTTGCAGGGCACTGCTTCCAAGATACTCACGTTTGATCCGTCTCTGTTGGGTATTTTCCGCCGTGTCATCCGCTTCTTGTAACGAGGCGGGAGTGATCCAACAATGTCTCTTCTTCCGTCATTTTGCTTCCATGCTGTTGCTCTCCGGATTTTGTGCTCCTAGCTGCCCAAGTCGCCGAAATTTCCTCATCACACTCACACTTACCAATGGCGTTCTACACCCGTCGGCCAAAACTACCAAATAAAAGGCGCAAAAGTTGATCTTCTTTCCAATTTTCTTTGAGGACCTCGTCAAACATAGTGAAACTACTCTAGGTCAGATCTTCGCCGCCGGGCTTACCAGTAAGCAGAGGGGTGATCCTGGAATGGCCATCGGAAACAACAGAAGAAGTTCTAGGGGTACCGTTACAATCTCTCATTAGGCCACTGTCCTATGCTTGTGGTAGAATGAACCTTATTGCAAGATACTGTCAGCCTTTTCCGTTGTTCAGGTAGTCGCAAGCCCGGCTTGTGATTAGAATCTGGCCGAATCTGTGTGATGGATGAACTTGTCTTCTGTCTACCCGAGAAGAAGTGAATGTCTATATATGTACACTGGGCCCACCTTGCCGCCTGAGGCCACCTCGGCACATGGGACCTGCCCAGCTGAAGCGTTCCTGTATAGCGAAGCGTCCTATGTGCGAGGCATATCCACATCGCGAAGAAAGCTGTTATACCTATTTTGTCTGACATATACTCAGGATTAAGACCTGAACACATTTTATGTGGCTGGGCGTGTGGAGCTAACCTGTAACACTCTTCCGAAACCTGTCCTGTAAAGGGAACGTCGCTGCTAGGTAAGTTTACGGCGCTGGAGGTGAGTATTTTCATATCCTAGACAAGTCTTTCCACCGAAGTTCCCTAGTTGTTTCTCGCTCTCGTTGATCGCTACAATAGAGCCGATCACCAGGACATGGTGCATATGAGGGTTTCCAAAGCTCAACTTAACCAAAATGTACAGCTTTGAAGTAGTGCGATGCAACATTTCTCTAACACTACCCAAAGACCAACAACTCTTCACCCCGTCACAATGACACACCCTCCAATACCTCTCCCAGCATTTCGCTTTGGACACGCTGCGGGCGAAGAGTATCGATACTCGACACTCAAATGGCCAGATGCGCCAAATGGTATATTATTTCCGATCCCGGAGAGGACCGTGAGGTTAGAGCAGCCACTTAGTGGGTCATCGGGACTAGGATCAATACTCACCATGCCAGAGTTTTGTTCCATCCCTTCTTTCCGCCCCTTGAAGTTGATATGTCACGGGCCGACAGTGGGAATGGATTCTGCGACAAGGAGGATTGATCTGGTTTGGGAGCTGGATTCGGGATCAGAGCACAAGAGCGGGGGAGGGTTGGCGCGAAGGATGTAGAGAAGTGTCGTAACGGCTGGGAAGAGCCGGCGCACTGCGCCTACGAAGGATGACGCTACTGCGGAAGAGAACCGGAGAGGGACGATCATGTGGAGGGAGGCAAAAGCATCTCAACTAGTGGCTCGTTCTGTGCACGTCATCCCCATTCAGTTTTTCCTTTGTCTGGCCCCCCCGAGTGATTTTGTGATGCGTAAAACCTGATTGGCCCTTTGCGCGATATCATCAAGGGGCGGGCAGGCCGAACGCGTCAATTCGTATTGGCCAGCAGGTAGTTGTCGGAAGGAGACGACTACCTGAGGCAAGGAACGCCCCGGGTGTGGGATAAACCACTACGAGAGCTGGAATAGTAGGTGCTGGCTTTGGAGAATCCCGGAGATCGAAATCAAGTTCTCCGGATCGCTGGAAATAGATTTCTGGCATCTAATTGAGCCTGTTCCCCGCATTTTGTACTTTTAATTCTCTCAACTCGCGCAATCTAACGACTTTTGGGATAGAACCAGTCTGCACTGCTCCTCCATTTTGTTTGCCATGGTTCACGTGAATGGTCGTTTCCCACTGGCGAGCATTTGGTGAGAGACCCTAGCCCAACCCCAAAGGCCCTTTTGAAGTTCCCTACAAGGCTCGCGGGTCTCAGCAATATGCTGCCGATCCTATGTCAGAAGCACGTATTCGCATTCGAGCCATAATCACCAGCCCAATGTCCAGATATATCTATTGTTGGCATATCCCTCATAGCCTGTAAGTACAACGATCGCGCCAGAACACAAGTAGACCCTCCAATTTTGCTTGCAACCCGTTTGTCTGGCCATCTTCGTGACATAGTATTTCTTCGAGTGAAGCGCCGCCATGAGTCGAGTTCCGCCCTGGCTGTCTTATTTCCTCTTTTCAGTCTCTGTCCTTCCCGTCCTCTGTCGAGGTGCTACCAACTCTTCCTGCAAACCCACACCATCTTCTTCAGACTGGCCTTCCGTCGCAGATTGGGAAGCTCTCAACAAGTCCGTTTCTGGAAATCTAATTGCTGCGAGTCCTCCGGGAGCGGTCTGCCAACCGAAGCTTTCTCAGTTCAACAATGCCTCATGCGCTCTTTTGATCAACCAATGGACCAACTCGTCTTTCCACACTAGTAACCCGGTCTCTGTCGACTATAACGATGACACCTGCTTACCCAGTCCGATAGCCCCATGCTCTGGAGCAGGATACCCCGTTTACGTTGTCAATGCCACACAGGCTAGTGATGTTCAAGAGGCCGTCGTATTTGCGAAGAAGACCGGAGTCAGACTCATTGTTAAAGGCACAGGCCATGATTTTCTGGGCCGGTATGCGCGCGCACTGACTTGGCTGGCCGTTTGCTGATTTGAACAGCTCGTCTGGACCGAATTCGCTGTCAATCTGGACCCACAATATCCGGGGCATTGAAGTCAAGAAAAACGACACTCGGGCTGTCGCTCTTGGTGGAGTCGCTTCTGTCAAGATCTCGGCTGGCATGCGTATGTTTGAGATATACGCCGAAGCCGTAAAGAACAACATTACCGTAGTCGGTGGCGGCGATTTAGAGGTTGGCATTGGGGGATGGATCACTGGAGGAGGCCACAGTCCGATCAGTAGCAAGTTTGGCCTTGGTGCAGATCAGGTTCTAGAGATAGAGGTTGTGACTGCGGATGGCGAGCTTCGTACCATCAATGCGACTGCCAATCCGGGTCTTTTCTGGGCAATGAGAGGAGTAAGTAGCCAGCTTCAGTTTCCCAGGCCCACCTCGAATGGACTAAAATCCTTTATAGGGCGGCGGATCAACATTTGGTGTCATTGTGTCTGTTACAGTAAAAGCTTATCCGTCTTTGCCCGCAACTAGTTACCTTTTCGCATACAACACGACCGCTGATTCGGAGACGTTCTGGTCCCTCGTCGCTTTCTTTCACACGCAACTCCCGTCTCTGTCTGAATCTGGGGTGATGGGTTACTATTACGCCGTGCCCAACGTCACCACCGAGCCTGACCCGGCCCAGCGTGGGAAGGTGTATGGCATATGGGTAATCCCAGAGAAAACAGTTGCGCAAGCCAACGCTATCCTCAAGCCGATAGAGGCTGCGATCAGCTTATCAAACTGGCCAGACAAGGTCTTTGTAGCGGGAGTCGGCACCGAAAATCCTGACTTCACCTCCGCTTGGTTGGCCAACCCTCCAGAAAGCGTAGGTATTGATGGGAGGCTGGGCTCAAGACTGCTAGGTCGCAGGGCCTTGACGGGCAATTCCACGACTCTGAAGGCTCTGCTCAAGCAGACCACACCCGTTCCCTGGGCGATACTGGGCAATTTAGTTGCAGGCCCAGGCGTACGAGAAGTGGTGATTGCCGGTGGCGGCAATGCGGTCAATCCGGCATGGCGCACGGCGTACGTCCATTTCAGTAAGTCGCCAGCCTGACCGTGGTTCCCCCGCGCAGCCGGGACGTTTTGCTCACTGATCCTTGGTAGTTCTCCCACGCATATGGCCCTACCTAAATATTACCGCCAAGACAGCCATCACTGATGACCTGCGCAACGTGCGTGTGCAAGCGTTACGCGAACTCGCGCCAAATTCTGGTGCATACGTCAACGAAGCCGACCCCACCGAACCCAACTGGCAGCAGGCATTCTGGGGGTCTAACTACCCACGGCTACTGAACCTCAAGAAGAAGTGGGACCCCGACGGCGTGTTCTGGTGTCGGCCATGTGTGGGCAATGAGTTGTGGACGGTCACTGGAGGGGATGGGTTGGGTCAGGATGGGGGCACGATCTGTCGGAAGTGACGGGCATGGTCGTGGCTGAGAGAGAAGAGTACGAGGCAAGATGGGGATCATGACTGGAGCGATCAAAGAAAGAAAAAGCGATTCTTTAGTCTACTTGTGATTGTCATCAAGCTCGCAGGAATTCATGCTTCAAGTAGGCGCCAAGGCAAACCTTTCACTTAGCTTTCCGCCAGCTCCGCCTGAAGTACTAGGTCAACACTGGCCTGTGTCTGGCAGCACGAAGATGATGCGGGACGGGTAGGCAGGTTCACGTGTTCTACAGTTCTTTAACATCCAGGTGACTAGCACGACTGATGTGACAAGCACACTCTCGTAATGTAAGGGTTCTCATCTACACAGGAGGAGGGAGGCAGAGAGGAGGAGGATGTTTGTATTGCAGCTTTCCCTTCCTCTCACTATGCCTGTTTCTCGACGCCAGCGAGACTGCAGCCCATATCATCGTTCACGATCACAGAACGACCCCGCAACAATCACACGACACTAACCCCTATCGACCTTGATGTACAGAGAAAAGGATTCTCCACGACGCCGATGCTATGCAAGGATAAAACGAAGCATTGCCCAAACGCCATATTTGTTGCATGACCTGCTAGCCCTTGTTAATATGCAGCATTCTACCCATCCGAACTCCCTCTCCTCTGTCTTCGCTTCCTACGAGAGCTTGCCCGCACAGCATCCTCCGTCAGTATTGTCGGAGGGAGCTCGAATTCGTGGTCGTCAAGCTCTGGTACTGGCTCACCAAAAGCGGTAATTGCTCTACCCCGACGGTGTCCCGCAACGGCTGCGTCGCGAAGGTGGCGTTTGGAGTAGAAGGATTTGAAGGGTTTGTAGGCGGGAGGAGGCGTTGGCAGGGAAGGCATCGTTGTGTCTAATTCAGCTATCTTCTTCGGGCCGGACGCTGTGAACGTTGTTTCCTGGTGTAACTGTCTGGCAGCAAGGGCATCAACCTCATGAGACGTATAGTCGGCTGAGCCGTCGAAGTTGGAGACTGGAGGAGGGGAGTTCTCCTCGTTAGGAGACTCCGGCTCGTCATTCCCGTCTTCAACGCCATCGTTGCCATCGTCGACTTCTCGCTCCTCGACTTCCCGCATCTCTTGTTTCTTCCTTTCTTTTTGTCTCTTCTCCTCCTCTTTCCAGTCTTCGAACTTCTTGATCAAGGCCGTGACCTCCCTTGTGAATAGTGCTCGCTTTGGCTCGTACAGTTTTTTCTCGCTCTCTGTAACACCGGTTATGCCCATCACCTTGAGCCAATCTGGACCCTTCAAGCCGTCGAGGAGACGGTCGAGCTGTACCTTCTCGTGTTGCGCTCGCTCTCGCTCGCTATTCCGGGCCGACTTTTCGGCCCGCTCTGCTTTTCGGTGGGCTTTGTAGTATATCTCTGCATCGAGAGGGTCGTGGGTAGGCCGGCGAGGGCTGGCTACCAGAGATGTGAGATCGATGAGTTGCGCATTGTGAAGAGGCTTGGTGGCGCCGAAGGGGTCGTAATTTGGATTGAGAAGGGAGTTGTGAAGTGAGGATTCTGGTACGTCGTCGATGAGAGTAATTCGTGTTTTTGGTGTCAAGGTTTCTGAAACGTCAGTACTGCGGGCCGGATCAGGAGATAGATAATGGACTCACCTGGCTTCGGTGGTTCCAGGCTAAGCATCTGCTCGTAGTTGTTGAAGAACATCGCCAGCTCGCTTTTAGACCTCGATCCTCCATCTTTTGATCGCAGCTTGCGCCTCTCCTCCAGCTGGGGCAGTGCGAATTCTGCCTGATATTGGGCTGCACTCTTTTGCAGTGTTTTGTTTGTGCTGAGTTGGTTCGTTGGTTTGTTTGGTTGAGTTGTGGTGGAAGCTGGCGTAGCATTGGCCACGGCAGAGGCCAACAATACAGGTTTTGTAACGTTGACAGGTTTTGTGTTCGGGGCGTCTTCCAGGCGTCTGTTCCGCAAAGGGAACTTGAATTTGGATATGGCATTGTTTTGGTCGCTCTTCAGCCTTTTTGCAAGGCGTTGCGAGTCCGAGATTGATGATAGTCGTGCGCGTTTTGATCGTAGAGCTCCCGGTAGCTCCGGTGGGACACCCTCGTCAGTTACAGGTGTTGACTCCGAGGACTTTGGTTCACCGCGCAAATTTGGACGCCTCGTTGACGGCCTGGAGCGGGCAACCATTGTTTTCTGGTCTGCTGAGAGTGCATGGTATCTTCAATGCCGTGTTTGCGCTTGGAAGAGTGCTAATATGATAGCCTAATTGATGCCTTGTGGCTGCGGCAAGAAGTATTATCTAGGGATTTCAGCGCGACGTTAACGCGTATTTACCAAAACATACATGGCAAAACAACAGGGCAAAACGTCACGGGCAAATGATTCTTCGATGCGAAATAAAGACTCCTGAAAACCTCAAATCGCTATCATTAGGGATTACAATGATCATATACTGTCCGATCGCTAATACGACGCCTCTTGTCATTGCCACATGACCCCTCACCCTTCCAATCATTTGTCCATGGATTCCGATTCTGAAGGTTAGAGGCTTCAATTCTGGCCAACTCTGCACGGACGAGCAAGCGGGCGACTTCCTCGACAGGTTTCCTATCTCCGAGGGTAGTACCCTTTTATGCAAGTCAAAAATGTGAAAGCGGAAGCCCATGACACGACTCAGTATTGGGAGGAGCCGGGCAACGTCGCGCTTAGCTTCTGCTTAGGCGAAGACAAAGTCCTTAACGATTGCAGATCCGGCAAACTCTGGGTTCAGCATAATACAACTGGCACCCCATTAGTCTCTTTCCGGTTATAAGATGCGCACGGCCACCTACGTGAGAAAGTAGCTCAATCCTGAACGCCGCTTCTCAAGGAACTTTGGCCGAAATCTGTCTACGGAGGCAATGTAAGTCAGTTTCGCTCTTTTAGCTCCAGGATTGCTTGCCCATACAAATGATACTCTTCGGCGGCAAAGGAGGCAACGCAGGCTTGCAATGCGGAAATGCTGCTGCAAGCTTCTCTCGTAGATCATAGAATTCGGAATATCTGCCCAGCATGATGAGCAATCTCAAATGATCAACATTTGTCACCTCACCTCTTTCTAATGATCATTGGCCCTCCCTGTATCGTCGTCAGTAAAATGGCCCGGTACGTCTGTACATATCGACAAAACTTACGTCCAGGGTCTGGACTTTGCAAGTCCATACGACATAGGCTCCAATGCCCGTGAGATTACCGCTAACAATCACATAATTTTCAATGGAAATGCTCTTCGCCCATAAAGCTCCGCTGGTGCTTGAAATAGATCCTGTGCGATCACGCAGAGTGATGGGGCGCGGTCGATCAAGCGAGATCTGTGAAAGGTGGGAGATCGAACGATGATGTGTCCAATATGGCGGTGGAGTCTGGTTTGGCTGCAATGCTGACTTGGCACTCTCGGGGACATCACCGCCAGCTTTACTCGCATCGTCAGAAGGCTTTGAAGCCGCCGAATCCATCCATCTGGCCAATACTGCGGGTGCCCGGATGGGTGATTGATGGTAGAAAAAGGGGTTAGACACTAACGCGACCTTCCTGGCGACGCTTCAGAATTTGGCAGGTTCAAGTTTTGTGCGGCGTCTGAGTAAACGGTAGAGTACTGCGATTTGGATGTGTTATAGGACAGCGTTGTTGAAGCACGGCGTTGATGAAGCACAGCGATCACGTGGGGTGATTCAGAACTGGTGACCAGAAGGGGGTCTGCGTAATCGAAAAAATTACTAGGACGGAATAGGAATCCGCAAAAAAAAAAGCCATTTGACACTATAAAAAACCAGGGGATTTCCGGAAGATTGAGGAGATCGCAGTGTTGATCCGTGATGACATTTACCTCGCAATGATCAAGTTCGAAGAAGAGGTTTTGGTGTACCACAGCATAACGAGCAGCGAGTAGAGAGCACATGGAAATGAAGGTGAAGGCTTGCTCTTGCAGGGCTGCTCTGCGCTATTTTAAGCCTAGACTGCGTTTGGAAAACTACCAGTCTAACGATCTGGCGATCTGCAAGACGGGGGAAGCTAGCATGGGTCTCCACCCCAAAAGGAAGCGGACGGACTCCCTCAACTCCATGCACATGTTGATATTCTCCGCACGCCATCTGAGACAAACCCTTCCTTTTGTGTGGTGAACTGTCAAATAATGGAGCGAGAAGTTCGTAGGATTCTGTCATTGTGCAGTAGTTCGATCTCTTGCCCAGCTGGAAGAAGAGATATCCGATAGCTCCATGTCAAGACCGTGAACTAAAGATGCTAGTGCCCTCTCAACGCCTAGGGTGGCTCTGTCCTTTATCCTTTCTCAAGCCCGCCTCTCCTCATTATTCCTTCCCTCCGACAGACTCATATTCTTTCTTTTCACACTCGTTTCGCCAGGCAGAACATCTCTTCTCCTTCCAGCTTCAGTGACACTCACTGTAGGCTGCGTTGAACTTTAGCTGGACAGTAAGTGCGTCCTTGATACAATCTGTGGCGGCACTCGTACTGACACCGGACCGCAGCTCACAAGATCTCTTACTCGAACCCTGACGTTCACGATGCATCAATTCTTGCTTCTCACCGGCTTCTTCAGTTCTCTGATAAGCTTAGCAGCTTCACAAACCATTGATCCCAATTCAGTTCCATTATCCACAAGAGGTAAGCGCCCTGTCGTCGAGAACGTACATTGGGCTGACCTTTACTTTGCAAAGATGCATGGTGCACCTCTCAAATCACGCAATGCCCTTTATTGTGTCTGCAAATCCCTGGAGAGAACTCAGAGGCGACCGAATCAAATTCCTGTGATCCAGTAAGTCAGATGGGTCCCTTGCTTAAAGTCACTCACTCATAGTTCATAGACTACCCTCGACTACAGCTGCGTCTGCGCAAACGGACTATCCCCGAACTCCTCCGAGTACAGCCAAACAGTCCCATACTACATCTGCACTCAATACAATACAAACTGTGTCAACAACTGTAATGGAGACTCGTCCTGCCAATCCGCGTGTATACAAGATCATCCCTGCGGAGCGCAGCACCCTACCAGGGTCAACACAAGCACGCTATCAACAGCGACGGCCACAAATACCGCTGGTGGCGGTGCATCTGCCGTATCTACGGTTTCAGGAGGAGGCACTGTATACTCTGGCTTTGGGGGAGCGACAGCGACCGGCACAGTCGGCGGCAGCGGAAGCACTTCAGGTGCTGCTATCACTTTGTTGACTTTGGGCCATAGCTATGGTGTCCTTGTTGTTGCTGCCGGCATTTTCGCAGGTTTCTCTTTGCTCTAGATTTTATCAGAGCAGTTGCTCAATTCGAGCTCACATTGAGATTGGTATTCTGTGTTTGTGTGTCCGGCTTGAGCGAGCATTCTTGGGTTAGCATAGAGCATCTGATGCGGAATCAGGCCTAGTATGGGGTAATAAGCATAACTATTTTCGTCTGGCATCGAGGCTGTTAATCCCTGAGCTTGCATGGTATGCGTGCCCATGGCGGGGGTCTACAAGCCAATTCAATGCTTTCATTGTAGCTCTCTAAGACCGAGTTGACGGTCTTAGGTCTTCATACAGATAGCTATAGTGAAAGAACAAAGAGATAGATGCTGCGCAGGAGTTTCGACCAATTCGGCACCGGGAAGGAGCGCCGTTGCCGTGGAAACGACCCAAACAAAGCCAGCTCCGCAGTTTTGAGAGCGCATTGGCGTATCATTGGCAAAGGCGATTGGAAAGGCACCCTTGCGATTTACTACTTGGAATTACTTTCTGAGTGTATAGCGCGTCTTTGGAAGCTCACACTCAATGTATATGCCTATCCATACTCGTTGCATATAATGGCAGCAGTTGCATCGCGCACGCTCGTTGCCCACCGCCGACCCTCCCCGTTAGCGATTGCAACGGCCAACGGCAAACAGTCCGTTGGAGACAGCTCAGATGACGAAGATTTGGCACCAATTAAGCTGAGCGCTGAAGCAGAAGAGATACTCGGAGAAGATGCGCTCATAAGATCGGCACGGAAACAATTTAGGAACTTCTACGGGAATGATGCGATTCGAAGTTCAGAACAAAGGGACTCTGAGCCTCAAGTGCACCAGAGAAGGCGCCTGGGATCGCTGTCTCCTAACCAGTCAAACGGGAGTCCTCTGCCACGAGTAATACGCGTCAACTCGGGCCCTCGCCCGACACAGCCGGGGACGTTTGGAAGAGACGGATCGTTTCTTTACAAGAATCTCCCCAAGACTACCGAGCCAGAGAGTCAGCCTCCACAAGACTCAACCACACCCGCGCCTCGATTACGACGCGTTCGAGTCAGTGGAGGCCGAAGTCAGACTCGCTCTCCGCCATCTAAGTCATCTATCAACAAAACGGGTAGTGCTGGGATTGTACGAAAAGAGGAGCATAACACGCAAGAAGAAGATAGTCCAGATGGCGTGGATCAAAAAGAGCATAGAGATGGCGAGGAACTAGTGCCTATCGGCCCTTCTACGGTCACGCGGCCTCGGCGAGGTGATGAGAATGGTGTACAGAGCACAATGAGGGTCAAGAGAGTAGGTGCTGGCTCTTTCCTGACTGGCCCGGTCAGAAGAGGCATGATCAGAAGGCAGAGTGATGAAGACGACGAGGACTACGGCCACGCCTCACAAGGAAGCCCTAAAGGGGTGCTACCCAAAGACGAACATCATGCCTTAGAGCTCGTGGAAGGCGAAGTAGACAATCTCCAGCTGCATGAGCAGGGTCCATCTTCGAAGCCGAGCACCGACCCCCGGCCTTCCAGCCCGAACAATCATGTTCCTTTCATGTCTTCAACAACAGCAGTCCCATCAGAAGATGATCAAGAGGACGCTCGACAACAAAGCCCACCTGAGATTCTTGGGCCGAAGTCGAAGTCGACACCCGCCTCAAATGGATCTCATCACTCTTCTAAATCCTCAAGTACAAGAATTCGGCCAATTTTCAAGGTCCCTCCGCTTCCACCTCTTCCCTCTACACATGACCAGGAAAATGAGCCACCACCAACTTTCAAACGGTCCAAACCGTCGGCAACGATGATGGGCGAGATACAAAAGGTTGCTATATTAGAGGATAGCAAGTCCACAGCGCGGGCCACTCCAGGGACAAAGTCTCCTCAGAGACAAGTGCTGGCACCTCGGTCTCAGAACACGCCACATCGTCCTGCTCCAGCGCCTCCGCCCAAGATGTCAATCATAGAAGCCGCCACTTCGACAGCAGGGGGGGTTCGTAACAAGAAGAAGTGTCACGTTTTGATCAACAACAGGCTGTTTACTCGCCTGGACTGTATAGGCAGGGGAGGCTCTTCACGTGTTTACCGGGTCATGGCAGAGAATTACAAGATTTTCGCGATGAAACGGGTAAACCTCGAAGACGCGGACTCTGTGGCCATTGCAGGATACCGTGGCGAGATCGACTTGTTGAAGAGATTGGAGAATGTTGAGCGGGTCGTTCGATTGTTTGACTATGAAATTAATGACGAAAAAGGCACTCTGAGCGTTCTAATGGAAATGGGCGAGTCAGACTTCAATCAGATGTTGAACAGGCAACTGAAGACCGAGAGTGCAAAGCTGGATGTCAGCTTTACAAGACACTACTGGAAAGAAATGCTCGAATGCGTTCAAGCAGTGCATGATTTCGATATTGTTCACTCCGACCTCAAGCCTGCCAATTTCCTTCTCGTGCAAGGACGACTGAAGCTGATCGACTTTGGCATTGCGAACGCCATTCAGGATGACACCGTCAATGTACATCGCGAGAACCAGATCGGGACGCCAAATTACATGAGTCCGGAATCACTTGTGTGTCATGCTGGTCCTGGAGCTGTCAAGGATATCAAGCTTGGCAAGCCGAGTGATGTCTGGAGTCTGGGCTGTATACTTTACCAGATGACATATGGCCAACCACCTTTTGCCCATATTCAGCAGCAGGTTAAGCGGATCATGAGCATTCCGGATCCGAAAGTGGAAATACAATTCCCTGCAACCGGCGTTGGGGGTGTCACTGTGCCCTTTGGCCTCATCAAAACGCTGAGAAGGTGTCTTCAGCGGGATCAAGTTCTCCGGCCAAGAGTTCAAGACTTGCTGAGCGAAAGCGACCCATTTCTCCACCCGGTTGCGATTAGTCCAGATATGCTTGGACGTATGATCTCGAACGTCGTCCGGCATTGTCGACGGAAGGAAGAAGAGCTAAGATCGGAGAATGTCCTTGTCGGGAAAAGTGCCATTCCGACAGACGAAGATATGAAGGCGTGGCCGCTGGCATTTTACGAGAAGCTTCGGCAGGCGCAAGAGGATGGTACGGCTTGGTAGTGCTGTGGCGAGTTTTGCCTAGCTGGTAAGCCAGAAGCTGGTTTGGCTAGCGCCAGTGCTTTCAGCGTTCGAGCGAGTTATCTTTGGTTTTTGCATTTCCCATCTTGAAGTTCGACAATTAGATTCATTGATACCCTCATCCGGCAATCTCACGGCAAGCCAACAAGTTCTCTTATTGTCTGAACCTTGGACCTGCTGAGCTGTCTATATTCAAGTACTACACATTGGCTTCAATAAGCTGCGATGAAGGAGCATTCGCGACATTATTTTCGTGTAAGCTCGGATATTTCACTACCATGCAGACGTGAATTGCAGGTGAGCATACTGTGCCGTGAATATTTCGTCCTCGTGACGTCCTCTTTTTGGGTGTTCCAGAGAGAGTAACGATGGAGCAGGTTCTCCTCCCGCCAGTTCCTTTCCGAAACACATCTGAATATTAGTCTTCATTCACTTTGCCTATCTTTCTCCTTTGAGTCCCTCAGCAAAACACTCTTGAAGGACCAAACACCAGGTCTGTTGCCAATGATGTTCCCCAGTGATGACCACAATACCATCATTCTACCCGACGCCTCCTATTGTCCCTCCTACTCAGCTTATCACGGTGTTCACGAGGGAATGACATACCCTAGGTCAGTGTTTTAGCTTTCACACAGTAGCCCACCCAAATTTGGTTTTCAAGTACAGGCGAAATTAGGTTCAGCTTTAGCCAGCTATTTTCATGGAACCAGGCACCACTTGGGTTGAGCGAGGTCCTGACGGACGTCCATACTTCGTCCGCAAGAAGCTGAAGCTGCCTTCAGCGCGCAGCCTTCTCGTTGATGCATTAACGCCGAAACGACGCTCACTCTCGCTTTTCAGATACCCAAGGAAGGATTTCCTTACCTTGTCAGTTCCAGCGAGCACTCCTCTCTCCTTTCCCGCTCTGACCACCGAATCATCTATCAACCGATCCACAACTCCAATTATGCTCCCCTCAGAACCAGGAAGTATGATGTATCCTCTACCATATCCTGCACTATACCCGGCCCCACCGCAGACTTCTCAGGAGAATCGAGTCCCTAGTGGCCAGCAACACCTGTTGAGTCACGCTCCTCAGTATCAATTTGCTCCTCCTGGGATGTACCCACCGGGACTAGCCTCGAACCATTATCTTGCTGCGCAGCCTCTGCCACCAGGAGCTCGAACAATCAGTCCGCCACGTCCCATCACTGCAAACGATTTGAAGTACAAATGTGGTGTGTGCGGGCGCTTTCGATCTCCACGATACCACTACAATCATCCAGTACCGCCAGGAGAGTTACCGAAGAGGACCGTGTGCAGAAGATGTCGTGATGCAGGCACAGAAAGTGAAGAGAGCTACGAAAGCACTGGGCATACCGCCAGATACAGTCGTAACAGATCCAGAAGCAGAAGCAGATTCTCTGACGATATAGAAGTTCGCGTTTTGTCTGCTCGAGACAGGCGACGCTCAAGACGCCGATCCCCGAGCCGACTTCCAATTATTCAACGCAGCTTGTCGAGAGGCAGAAAGCTACTCTTAAGGTCTTACAACCGATCAGATTCGCTCGACAGTGAACTGAAGCGACTGGAGGTCACTGATGAACGACGGCGGCGGGTGGCTCGGTCACCGAGTGTCGAGGTTATTGAAAGGATTCGCTATATCGATGGCGCTCCGCCTCATCCAACAACATGGGAGACTGTCTACATCGAGGAGCGAGTTCCCGCAAGACAAATTTCGACGTATAGCGAGGTGTATTTTGACGAAGATGATTTGGAACTGCCTGCAAGGTTAGTCTGATACCACAAACACCAGTTTCGTCGTAGCTGAATCGCTAGCAGAAGGCGTGTTGCCTCAAGGCCAGCGACACCTATGCCTCACATCATTCGTCGTCTGTCCTCAGATCCTGCTATGCAACGTACTAGCCTGATCGAAGGTAGCAAGTACTTCGACGAACCTATGAACGTCGTGGAAGAGACAAGGGCGGTGATCAAGCCGCCTCGTCCACCGTCCAGACCTCCTTCTCGCACGTTAGCCGTTGTCTCTGCCAGGGAACGACGATCTGCGAACAGACGCCACGTATCTGAAAGCGAGGATTCCGACTACAGCACGCAAGAAGATCATCGTCGCCGTTATCGTCACGACGCCTATGGCCGGGGTCGATCTAGGAACTCTAGAAGAGGAACTCGTCTAAGACGCAGCAGGCACCGTGGCATGGATGACGAAGGCGAGTCTTCCGTGGATCGATTATGCATGATTGTCTGTGCAGGATAGCTAATTTTTCAGTAGATCTTTTCGACGCTCCTCCTCATCGACACATACGAGCGCCGTCACCTCCACCTTGCAGCCCTTTCAGATCATCTTCTTTAGGTTACATGCATCCTCATCCAGATCGCGAAGAGCTCGATATTATTCGTACAACAGAGCATGAAACATTGGATCATCATGGCCGTCCAACGACGCTTACAAGAAGACGAAGATCGAGATCGGGGGACAGACATGAGCCGAGGGCCCGACCGCCCGTTCTGCGATCTGGGGATGAGGTGATCGAGATTCAGCCACATAAACCGGCGCCGACAGAGGACTATGACTGGTACGACAGGAATGGCATGAAGGTGAGGGTTAGGGAGATTTAATTAGCTTTACGGCTCTCATGATGAAAGGGTAGGCTATGATGGACCTCGGTTCTAGTCCAGCGATTCTCCGAGCCCCGAGTCGAGTCATGGCATTCTGAATCAGGAATCACGATGCTATCCATAGCATGGAGCGGAGCTCGCCTCTTGACTCCTGCCATTTACGGGAAAGTCGGGGAATTTTTGTGCTCGAGAGGAAAGCTGGCTGGAAGCAGACGCTTATGTCTTACAGAAAGGGGGCTTCATTTTTGAAGGGCTAGAACGCCAGTTAGTGTTAAGTAGAGCAGCCCTCTCAGCACCACACGTGATTCTTGGCACGACTTTGGTCGGAATTCTTCAGCCAGAAGTTCCTTGGAGCTGAGCCGCACAATCAGCCCGTCACGTTCTCGATCGTTCAGGAAGAACGATCTTACACTCTCTTAAAGCTGCCTAGCGGATGTGATGAGGGCGCGTCCGATGACCATCGATCTCTAGCTTGCAGCCTGTCGATGCCTGAAAAGCAAGCAAAGGCGTCGGGGCTAATGCACCGCCCCCTCTTTTTCATCCCTGCCCAGTTGCCTGCCTATTTTGTTGCCCCAATTCTATGCTTTTTGCGAACTGCAGTTGACGCACTGCCAGCATGTCATGTTATCGCACGTTTCGACTGAAGTCTTTGCACTAGTTCCATGAAACGGAAGGAGCCTTGACGGATCGTGCTCTGAATTGTCGGATAACTGCGCTGTTGGCGAGAACCTACTGCTTTATCTAGCACTCAGTCTGGAACGCTCCTCCACAAAACTGAACAATGCCAAGGTTCTGGATCTCAGCCGCACTGGTAGTTGCCATTTTCAACCTTCGCTTGGCTTGTCACAGGGCCCCTTTGGGCGACCTACCTCGCTTGCCCTTGTCTTCTGGCTTGCCGTACCTGCCGTGACAGGCCCAATTTCCACAGGTTCTCCTGCGGCCTTTGCGTGTCCGATATGCAGCCAGTCGAGGACTAGCCACCACCATGTTTTTATGCACGTTTTGCTGGTGGTGGCTCAGGGTTTGCGCAGCCCGCGCCTGCGGTCCGTCTCCTGGGCCATCTCACCAATCATCGCCTCGTGGGTGCCTGATGATTTGTCCATCTGGTTGCATGAAGGCCTCAATTACTGAAGGGTCTAAGTTCTTAGAGCATGGTGAGTTTTATGAGTTTGGCTCGCAAGGCAAATTCCGCCTGAAACATACCAATAGTGCCAAAGTTCCATTACTCGTCATCCCACCGGTAACCCATTCACGTTTCCGGAGCAGTCGAGAACTAATGGTAGAAAGGACCTGCAAGGGTGGCTTCGCCTTTTAGCGCCCACCGTCTGGTCAGACTAGCCACGCTAATGAGGTGCCCTGCTTCTCCTGTCAACACGATGCGGCTCTGTCGAGGCACACGCCCGCCTGCAGGGCTCGACACAGGTAGGTTTTGCGGCGCGCCGTGGGGATTGCTAACAGCATTTATCACCGAAGTCTGCCCTGCGGTCAGAAAATGCAATCCCTTCGTGTACTTCGCCCCCTTGGCTGCAGGACCGGTCCTCTCGTTCTGCTTTCCAGTGACGTTTCGGCCCCAAACGCCCTTCCGACACTGTATATGAGATTCTCGACACGCTGTACAGCTGACCAGCGTTTCAGGTCCTTAACACATGTGCAGCTGTGCAGTTTCAATACAAAGATTATCTTGCTGAGGAATTCATTTGCGATTGCATGACTCGATTCTTCCGAATTTAACTATTACCTACTCCTCCAATGCCACGCAACCCAAAGATGCATACCTTTCAGGTCTTCGCTGATGTTCCAGCCATCGAATGCCGCGACGGAAGCTTGATGAGTGACCATTTCGCCCCCACCACAAATTGCGACGAATACGGCGGCCGCTGGAGGTTGCTTGACCCTACTCTTTGGTCTCACCAATCTATTGAAGACCCCTGCGACACTTCTACCGCACATTTTATGAGTCTTAAGAGACACATATCAGATCTAACGAACTCTGCCAACGGCCACGGAAGTTTTTCACCCACTTCGATTCTGGGTCATGAATTCTCACATCTAGGTCTCCAGCACTCCTTTGATGCGGAATCGGAAGACTTGCATCATCTTCGATACGTGTCTCCGAGTGGCCCTCTGGGAGGCAGCCTCTCTTGTACCGATTCGGCACCTAGCGAATGCGCATCTAGCCCGGATACTGCCAGATATACGGTGAAGCCCTTCTATGGTCACTATAGCAGTCAAGACATGTACAGCCCACCTGCCTGCGACGGAGGCTCCAGCTTCGGCAATTGGGTGCCACAATCACTCAACCCACACAATATAATTCAATCGCCACCTTCTTACGACAATAGCACCGCGTGCACTATGAAAGACCTACAGTACACACCAGACCTCGATATTGACGAAGACCCTCTTGAGGACAACGACTGCATCAAGGTTGAGGTTCACGGACCAGAAGAGGTAGCACTATCGCCAGCACCTCTGAGTTACAGGGATGAGGCTCTTGGACAATCTATCCGTGACGATGCTTCATCGTTCCAGGACGACGATGAGGATAAATACCAGGAAAGTGAAGCAGATTCAGACTACAGCCCCCAAGCTCCTAAGCGACGAAATTCCAATCAAGTCAAATATGCTGGCAGAAGATCGCCGAAGAGGACAAGATCTATAAACGACGCTGTTCTCGGCGAACCAAAAGTTAAGAAGTCCAGTCAGAGGAAGAACTCGTCTCGTGGGCCCTCGAGCAAATCTACAAAGAGCGCGAGCAACACTCAAAAACGTGTCTTCACCTGCGCCTTCCACCACTATGGCTGTGAGGCCACCTTCGGCTCCAAGAATGAATGGAAACGCCATGTAGGATCCCAACATCTGCAGCTGGGCTTTTTTCGATGTGATACTGGATTCTGCAATCCGGATGCCGAATCGTCCTCGACAAAGTCTCACTCCACCTCTGCCAAGTCATACAACGACTTCAACCGCAAGGACCTCTTCACCCAGCACCACCGGCGTATGCACACGCCGTGGAGCACGGCGTCGAGAGAGCCCAGCGCGAAAGCGAAGCAAGACTTTGAGAACTCGCTTGAAGATGTTAGAAAGAGGTGTTGGCATGAGAGGAGAGCACCGCCACGAAGGAGCACTTGTGGATTTTGCAGAAGGGTCTTTGAAGGCCCGAATGGGTGGGACGAAAGGATGGAGCATGTTGGGAAGCATTTTGAGGGGAAGAACAACGGTGCTACGGATGTCGGGAACTTGCACGAGGAGGAAGATGACGATCTCAGGGAGTGGGCTTTGCAGGAAGGAATTGTGAGAGATTATGGGCCGAGGGGTTTCTGGCTTGTGGGAATGGAGCCGGCAGAGGTCAGTAATACTGGAAGGAGCAGTCGAAGGCGAGTAAGGCCACAGCAAAAGGATGATGAAGAAGATGCTGAGGGAGAGAATGAGTGATGGTTTAAGAAGGCATGACAAGCTATGATTTTAGACATTACCATGAGGGGACTTGGGGGCGTTCTAAGATGTTGGTTACCGTGCTAGCAGGAACCCAACGTTTCTCACACAATATAAAGTATCGTTGATTAAATTCTCGAAACATCGATTCACAAGAAACAACCCCAACAAGGGGACTCTGTTTTAAAGGGTTTCAAACGGAGCAAGGAGTTTCGAAGCTGGCGGCTGAGGATCCCCAATGATGCCGATTGGGCACCTCTACGGGCACTTCCGACCCCTGGAAACTCTCCCCCGCAACACTGCTCACAGCCTCAAGCCAACCACTTCCTTGACAAAACAGGTTCACGATAGTCAAGTGTGCACGACCAGCCCTTGTACCCCTAATGCTAACTTGGAAGCCTAAAACGACTCCCCCTTTGTGCCAGATACGGATGTCGCATCTTGATTTGAGCGCAATGATGTCTTTGTCTGCGACGACTCCCTCTGTGTTTCCTCTGTCTTTCTCTATCCAATCACCCTCGGTAGCTGGTCTACCTGCTTCTACAATGCTGTCGCTCTTTCTATGAATCCTTGAGGTTGATACTACTCCTTTAGGATATCCCACAACAAGAGATACTGGATCTTCTCGCACCCAAGACCAATATTGAAGACAAACCTACCGACTTCGCCTCTCCACTACTCTCATACGATGTTCCTCACCACCCTCAACATCCTCACACTACTCTCCCTCACCTCCGCGTTCCCCTCTCCGCCGCACCTCTTCGCGCGCCAAGCAGACCCAGTCGCGCAACTCATCGCCATCGCGCCGACCTCCGGCTCCTGCGCCAATGCGCCCTTCCCCGCCGAATGCGCCACGGCCTCGCAAGCCGTCGGGCCGCTCATCTCCTCCTTCGCCCAATACCAAATCACCACCGCCGCCGAGCAAGCCGCCCTCCTCTCGTGGATGGCCTTCGAAAGCGCCGACTTCAAGTACAACCACAATGTCTACCCGGGGGTGCCCGGCCAGGGATGCCGGAACATGATGTCTCCCACCTTTGTGAAAGAATATGCAGCGTCCATCCCAGCAATCTCGGCTCAGGCGGCTGCGCTCACGGATCCGGCCGCAATACTGGCGCTGGTGCAGCCAGATCAATACTCATTTGCGGCCGGGGCCTGGTTCCTAAGCACGCAGTGCAGCGCCGCCGTGAGGGCGCAGCTGCAAACGGGGACGCTAGCAGGCTGGCAGGGCTGGATTACTGGGTGTGTGCAGACGACTGTCACGCCTGCAAGGCAGGACTATTGGACCAGGGCTGTGGCCGCCTTGGGCGTATAGAACAGAGCTATCACATCCCAAAAAATTACCAATGTGTCACGCTTTTCTACAAACTCAATTCCCCATATTTACATTTCTTGCATTGACCTTCCCACCCTACCCGTTCTTGCCGTTTCCAGGTTTCCGATTGGCAGATCTCTCCTCGTAAGGGCAAGCTGTCTCTATCTCTTTCCCTTTTCCGACTCCCCATACCCTGGCCCCGGACTACTCCGGCCCGTTTTGTCTGGGGTAGCTGGTTTACGTAATGTCCTTCGCGGGGCGTTCGCTTCTTCATATGTCTGCAACGGCCGCCTTTCTGATTTTGTCTTTTTGCTTTTTTGCCCCCCTCTCTCGTATTCGGGTATGCTGGGATCTCTGGCGCATTTGCTGACTTAATGTGCACGGAATCCCCACTTGAGATACTTTTGACAGGGAAAGGCCTTTGGAATCGCGACTTCCTAAAATGGGCTTTTGTGAGATCGCTTATTTCACGGTCCTCCCCTACGTTATAGTCTTCTTGAATCAAGATTGCTATGAGACATGGTATAGAGGAAAGAGGAAGAGGAAGAGGAAGAGGAAAGAGGAAGAGGAAGTTGAAGATAGTCAGGACATAAGGAGGAATGAAAATTTTCTAATTCATTAATTCGTGATCGGAGAATAGACCGGGCAGAATGCACATGTGAGGCACTACTTAACGTGGTGACAGAAACATGTGGGCCAGACTGCACACGGATGGGGCGGCTGGTAAAAGTTGTTGTGAAAAGTGATAATACAAGGGGCCAGATGGTCCGTTGATAATTTAGCAGTTCAAGCAATAACTCGGGGGCTGCCCCGGTATTGCGAACGCCGTAATCGCTCAAAATGCTGACAGAGTGGGCATGTGGAAAAAAATAAAACTCCACGGATATCAAGAATCGCAGTAAAATGCCAATTTCGCTTTCCCAAAAAGATTTCCTCCCATATCCTGCTTCTTGATTCCAAGGTTGATTAGTGTAGAGACTTAACCTAGCCTCATGCCTGATCGGCTAGAACCCCCACGGTTTCCTCAAGATGACCGCGACGGTGATGAGGGCGACATATCAGGCGACGAAGACGCAGGCGTAGACGCAGATTGCAGATAATCGTTCTCGGCTCTTAGGCATTGTAACGCGCTTTGCAGTCTCGCATTGTCGACCTGCAGGCTGAATGTGGTTGATTCGAGCTGCTCGATCTTGGCCTCAAGGCTGCGGATAAGGTCTTCTTTGCGTTTGCGGTAGGCTTGTTGGGCGGCTCGGTTCTGCTCTTTCCGCCTTTGCTGGGCGGCTGTGCGGGCTGGCGAGGAGTTGGAGGATGAGCTTGGAAATCGAGAGCGCCGTCTGTCTTCCGGCAACGGCTGCGAGGTGGACGTGGGCGAGAGTTGAGGTGATGAGTTTTGTGATGAGTCCTGAGAAGACGGGTCCCAGTTTATGGATTCGTTTGCAAGGAAGTCTAAGTCGAGTTCTGAGGAAGACTGAGAAAATAATTTGTTGGTTAGCACATGTCTAATATCGGCCGAGATCATTTAGGACTTACCAGGGATGAGAAGTCGTAGCCAATAGTCCCACTGGCGAGCGGCAAGAACTGGTCAAGGTCAAGATTGTAGTAAGCCATTTTTGCTGTAAGCTCGATCCGATGGTTGTGGAGAGGTGGATCGTTGGTCACTGGAGAAGGTTTGGAGAGCACTTGGCCGGTGGATGTGGATATGACAGATTTGTGACAATGGCTTGTTCTTATATCACAGCGGAATGCAGCATGGGACATAGAAGAGCTTCATGACGCATTGACCTACAATATTTTGTGGATACAGATTTGCCCCTTGACGAGTCCCTGTCAGGCAGATGATTTTTCCTCTTGCGGAACTTTTTGAGCAGGCGGATGATTAAGGTCGTGTCCACACACCCCGTGGCGGACATTGGCTGGATTGGGCGCGGGAGACGCGCGAAGAGCGGGAGGTTGTGTAACGGCCAAGAGAAGGTTTGGATCCTATCCACTTTTGAACAATGCCTTGTGCCTTTCAAGCGTGGCGATTGGCGGAAGGGAGTGGGCGCAAGATGCAGGACCATCACACGTGTCCAACCGTTTGCCGAAGGTTGCTGACAGTGCAGTAGAGAATGGTGAACAAGGGGAGGGTCTTGCACAACGCCTTAACCCCTTTGTGGCATTTATCAGTTGTCATTGATCCGCACGAACCCTCTAGGATGTCGCTGCTTCGCCCTTGTCGTCCGCCAATTGTATTCTTCGAACTACGACTTCGACCACGCTTGTCCGCTCAAGGCACTTGTGGCAAAATGCTTGTTACTCAGGACGCCCATTGCTTTTGCTTCATCGCCAAGTCATCCACTTACTAAGAACAACTCGGAATTTCCCTTCATTACCAATGTCTCCTACGAAGAGCAACTATTATCAATCTCTGTTTCCCCAGACGTCTCGGTAAACATGTGTAGATCGTTTCATTAACTTGATTGGTCCGCTCATTCCGTTCTTTGCTGATGTGGATGGTTCTCGTTATCCCAATAAAAGAGTTAAGATACAAACTACACCCTTATCTAAGGAGAGATGCCATCCTCTGGAGGACTACTCTCCGGTGTCCAGCCCTGGACTTCGTCCCATAAGCTGATCCCGCCCGCTCCGCAGGCCATGTCCATCCACAAGAAGGACTTTAATGTCGGTAACACCTGGCTTCAGTCAGATAGGCCTTTCCTCCAAGCAAGATTTCCGAGCTTGTCAACAAACCACGACCTTTCGGCCTTCTGAAAGGCGGCAATTCCAGCGAGGACGAGGACCCAAAGATGGAAGTCGGAACAATAGATCGGCCAGCTCTCTAGCGACAGATTTTCAAGGGTCTGTTTAATGCCACGGACCAAGTTCTTGTCCCAACCCATGGACGGCGGTAATGGGAATGTCACAGCACATGCGTAAAGCAGTGCGGTCAAGCGACAACACTCATAGATGCCTGTTTGCTGCATAGTCATATGGTTCCGATCGGACCCCAGCGGCAAAGACACCAGACGGTGTTGGACAGCGTTGCGCATGTCTATCATCTCTATGCGCGTACAGGTTGGTGCTTCTCCACAGCAATACTTTTGGAGGAGGCTACTGTAACCACGCATGTCGCTAAAGACGTCCAGGGCTTGCTCTGTCAATCCCAGTGGCACCAGTGCCATGAATCCCTACCAGAACACTCCTTTCTCGTCGCCGGAAATAGGCCGGCTCCGTGTGTACATGGAGGTGACGCTGTTGAGCACAATCTTGGAAATATGCTTCCGGTCCACAAAGCGACGTGGATTAGGTTGCACTGCAGGCAAGTCCTCCAGGAATGGATGGTAAGGTTGGACCAGCCGTGATGTTACTAAAATCGTAGTAGCGCTGTTGGGGAGTTAGCGTGCCACCCGCCATCCCCTTATTGCTTACGTCAAAGAGAAGCAGAAAATGGAAGAAGTTTTGATAAGGCAGAACATTTAGTCAGTAAGCTTGCAGCGAAAGTACGTTTGCAACGCCGAAAAGACCAATTTTTTCGAGACCACCTCTCATTTCGATTAATTCTCTCATCATGTTGCTATGTTCCGTTCCAGAGACACAGTTGGCCCATGCATTGATCCATTGGTCGCTCGGCAACGGAAGATTGAATGCGGATTTGCACCCCTGGCTGCGGTCTTCTGGAGCTATCTCGGCGCTTGCCATCCATAGCAACGCGAGGATGCTTTCGTCGCTTGAAGCCTGGGTTGGATCTGCCAGTGCGTCCCTGAGCTCTTTTATGGCTCTAACTTTGTGGGAAAGGATGAGTTTAGAATCTGAAGAGGATGTTGACTTTCGAAGGAAGTCTAAGTGCCGGGCTCCAAGCACGACCACAGTATGGAAAAGTGCCCGGCTTCGGCACATTGCTTGAAACCAGGCTGCGGAGAGGGGATGGTAGGCACCTTCGCCGACACCGGGCATAAACCCTGGCCACAGGACCTTGATAGCTATACATTGTTAGGGAAGATTTTTGGACGCCACCAGCACTCAAGATGAAAGTCCTACAATGATTGATCATCTGGAAGGTGCGAGGATCTTGGGTGCCAAGACAACGGTCAAAAGCGGTCGAGAAGCCCAAGTCAATGGTAGGCGACAAGCTCCTGAGTGAGATCATCGAGTTACTGGTGTCCTCAAGGCGTGCAAGAAGGTTTTCAGCAAAAGAGCTCGATCTCGGCGGGTGTAAAGAATCTATCGACGAAGCTTGGGCGGATGTGGCATGAGCAGACCACAATTCTTCCAAACCATCTTCATCTCCCGCAACCACTGCCACAGATTTCCTCAGTGGCCCTTGTGTGTGGTCTCGCTGCTCGCGCTTCGTTCGCTGGTTGGTCCTTTTGACATGAGAGTGCGCTATGCTCCGATTCTTCTTTCTCCGCTCTGGATTGGAGTCATCCACAAGAATGAACGCGAACGTCTTAGTCAGCGTGCTGTCCTTCAGATCTGGACTGCTATTGTTTTTTGTGTGAGGCTCTGGGGTCAGCTCTGTGGTGTGCGGGGAGTCAGCACCCATTGGGTCACCTCTAGCTCCGCTTCGCACAAGGAATCCACCTTCTTCGGAGACTCGAAGGCAGTCCGTCTGACAGACTGCTTCACCTCCGGACCATTCCATCACAATCGGGCGTGTTGAATCTTCGCGCCTATAATTAGCATGACGCTCTTGACAATACACGATCTCGAGTTTTCCAGCAAAACAGTTGATGACACTGCGCCTACTTCACTTATGGATCCACTCCAACACTCATCGCACCTCATAACCGCCAAGGTAGGAATCCGTTCCTCAGGCACCGATTTCAATGGCTAGCGTAATCTAACCGATTACTAACGAGGAGTGGTACGAGGTGGCGATTACTAACGAGGAACGGTACGAGATTGCGATTCAAGATTTACAATTTCATATCCGGGGACATATCTATACTGACAAAGACAACAGTTTCTGAAGTACTGGGATCCTCCGGCCTTATCTTCAGTGCCCAGACTTGCTACTAATGTTCCCAGACTAAGACGGCACTCGTTGAACCGTCGCCTCTTTTCCCTAATGCTGTTTAGTTCCAATTTACAAGGGTATCTCTGCGCGACTTGAGGTCGAAGTGACGCACTAGTGCTGCAGATGCCATGTGCAACGTGCGGAATGGTGCGTGGTGTGGAACCTCGGTGTATCTCACAGCTCTCTCGTCACGAAGGGGACATTTCCATAACACTCAATCAAGCTCACTCTCTCCCGTCTCCTTCAGAACCTTGCCCAACCTTATGCAACGATCCTTGTCTCTCTAGTGGGTTCTTGAGACCCTGCACGCTTACCTCAGCCGCCAAGTTGATTGTGAAGCGGTTGCTAACCAGAAATGGAAAACGCTCAAAGTGTTGTCGGCCAAGTTTGGCCATTTGAATCTGTCCGACCGTTCTGCACGTTGTCTACCGCGGGATCCGAGTCCCTTATGAGCTTATAAGCTTGGTAATATCTTGGGATATTCTTTTGAGGATATCGAACTAGCAACGTACCTTCGAAACACCACTCTTCTACCCTGGCAGAAAGTAGGAGGTGGCAACAAGATCCTCCAGAATGTAGAGGGATATTACGACATCTGTCCCCAAACGTCCGAAGCATACCACGTGACCGAGCGCTTTCCGAGCCAGCCGAAGGATGTGTCCTCCAAGACTATCAAGCTCTGTTGTCTGTTGAAGGTCTTGTGTTTCGAGATGTTGAGACCGCTGGCGGTGGCTCCTCTTCTTTCCGTGCACGATGGCTTTTGGCGCTATTCGTAAGTTGTCACAGGACCTTCGAGATCAAATGGCGCTTCACCGTAGGCCTGTTTGTTTGCATAATGTGAATCGACTCCCGGAGGGGACAATGTTATGGTGATCGTGCACGTACTGCTGGCTATCTCGAGAAAGTGGATGACAAAAGGCTGGGCTTCGATGGGGAACCCCTTGCACTAGCGGTGAACTCCAACGGCTCTGACCGTCTCAACTTCACGTCTGCGGGTGCCACGAGCGCCCGGACATGGTGGCAGACTGTTCGGATACGGGAGGCCAATGAGGTCAGATTACAGCTCGCTTTCCGTGACGGAGATATAGGAGAGATGCCTGCTTCGGGGAAGAAACATAGCTAAGTCAGAAGGTATGTTTGTTCATGGGGATGTAGATGAGAACAATGCAGATGGGTATAAATGACTCGAATGGCTACCTTTGTAAAGACCTCAGATTCCACACCTGCCAATGGTCTTTGCCCGGCTTCTTTGACCACATGGTAACTAGTCCATTGGCTCTTGAAGTACGATGTAGAGTCCACGAGGTGTTGGAATAGGAAAGATATGCAGGAGTGAGTACTAACCAGTTTCTGAGAGGCTAATTGCCCTAAGATCATCGCTAGCTCACAGATTCGCAAGATGTGTGTAGATCCTCCCCGAAGAATGCCCCGAGATCATGACTCGCCAAAAGCTTATTAGTTACGCATCCCGCTGTGAGTTTTCTGAGCTGTAAAGATGACGAGACCAGAACACGAAAGACGATGGTGGAAAGAATGCGTCGTCTACCAGATCTATCCCGCCAGCTTCAAAGACAGCAACGACGACGGCGTTGGCGACATCCCTGGCATCATCTCTAAACTCGACTACATTCGGGATCTTGGGATCGATGTCATATGGCTGAGTCCGCACTACAAGAGTCCCCAGATCGATATGGGCTATGACATCTCCGATTTCGAGGACATCCATGCTCCTTACGGCACTCTAGAAGATTGTCAGCAATTGATCGATGAGACGCACAAGCGGGGAATGCGGATTATCTTCGACTTAGTCATTAACCATACCTCGGATCAGCATAAGTGGTTTCAAGAGAGTAGATCTTCAAAGACGAACCCGAAGAGAGATTGGTATTTCTGGCGGCCGGCGAAGTATGATCAGGATGGAAAGAGGTGTCCACCGAATAATTGGCGAAGTCAATTTACAGTGCCTGCTTGGGTAAGATGACTTCTAGAAGGGCTTATCATGACGATCTAGTAACTGGTTCGTATGTAGACGTGGGACGAGGCTACGGAGGAGTACTATCTGCACATCTACGCGCCAGTATGACCAACCTCGACCATGCTACCGGATGATGAAGAGCTCAATTGCTCTATAGGAAATGCCAGACCTGAACTGGGAGAATCTAGACTGCCGCCGCGCTATCTATGACTCCTCCATGCGCTTTTGGCTCGATCGGGGAATCGACGGCTTCCGTATCGACACCGTCAACAAGTACTCGAAAGACATTACCTTCCCCGACGCCGAGATCACAGACCCAGACGAGGTGACCCAACCAGCGATGAAGCATTACAGCAATGGACCACGGATGCGCGAGTTCCTGCTCGAGATGAACGATGTCTTCGACAAGTATGACATCTTCACTGTCGGCGAACTTCCGAATACACCTCTAGAATCGGATGTCATGGCCTACGTCTCGGCAAGGCAGCGGCAGCTCAACATGGTCTTCAACTTCGATGTCGTGAGTCTAGGACAGACGCTGGGAAACAGGCTCGTGCCTGTCCCCTTCACGACTGCCGATGTCAAGCGCCAGCTCTCGCGCTGGCAGACGTTCGTCAACGGCACCGACGCCTGGACGACCGCCTTCCTCGAGAACCACGACCAAGGCCGCTCCATCTCGCGCTTCGGGTCCGATTCCGAATACTATCGCGAGCGAAGCGGAAAGATGCTCGCGATGATCTTGGCGAGCATGACAGGGACATTATTCATCTACCAGGGCCAGGAGATCGGGATGACAAATGCGCCGAAGAGCTGGGGCGCGGAGGAGTATAAGGATATTCGGTCAGTGAACTTTTACGAGCAGATCCAGGATAGGAGTGGAGGGGACGCGGGGGCGTTGGGGAAGGCGCTAGATGGGATGCAGAAGGTGGCGAGGGATCATGCGAGGTTACCGATGCAGTGGGATGGGTCGCCGAATGCCGGTTTCACTTCGAAAGGCGTGAAGCCGTGGATGAGGGTCAATGACAATTTTGTTGATGTCAATGTGGAGAAGCAGATTGGAGATGAAAGGAGCCTGTTGGCGTTCTGGAAGCGGCTGATCAGGCTCAGGAAGGAGCATAAGGACCTTTTTGTGTATGGAGAGTATGAGTTGTGGGAACTTGACCACGAAGAAGATTTGTTCATTTTTACCAAAACCAGCTCAGGAAAGACCAGTCTTACTGTGGCAAACATGTGCAAGACTTCAAGGTCCTTGGGCTCAATTGGCCGACTGTTTCCGCCGAAGCTGGTCTTGGGGAACGTGGATGATGCTGAGGAGGACACTCTCAGACCTTATGAGAGCAGGATCTATATGAGTGCGCATTGAACCGTCACTTAATGACTGAAGAAATACCAAGGCCCATTGTCTGGTAGAGACTTCGCAAGCGCAGCGCGTTGAAAAACGACGCTTTTAGTGCCGTCAAGACTTCGCGCAGGTCGAAGAGCGAGCGGGCGAGCGGGGAGGAAAGAAAATAGCCGTGAACGCAATACTGGGAATTTAATTGTCGATGAGTCTATCAAAGCTCATCATGAGGGGTAGACGCAGGTCTACCGCTATCCTTGAAAAGATCAACCCCCTTCTTTGATCTCCATTTCTCAAACAACGCCCAAAAGTCCTTCTCCATGCTCTTCTCCATCTGATCCGGGAGCACCACCGTATACTCGACGAACAGCTTCCCGTATTCCTCCCCTTCGTGCTGTTCATGTAGATGGCCTTCATGGTAGATCGGCATTCCCTGGGCGGGAATAGTCTCCATCTGCATGGGCTGGACCACTTCTCCCCTCTTTCTGCTCAAATGCACGATGTGTCCGTCAAGGTGTGTAAGGTTTCTTGTCCACCCACCCATCCATGCTTCTCGTAGGCTCAAGACCTCTTTCCAATACAGGTCTCGATCTTTCCGCCTGAAAAAGGTCCCGTCTGTTCTCGCCCCTGGCTCTTCGCTAAGCTCTGGCTCCTTCTCCAGGAGAACAACAATCATGTTTCCGGCAACAAAGTCCGGGGACTCGTCAGCTTCATTCTCGAACACCAGTCGACTGCCCTTCCCCATTCCCTTCTCAACTGTTGCTGTGAGCGTAACGGGCTTCCGGACTGTCTTTTCACCGTGGCAGACGGGACATGCGTGCTTGATTGACTTGCCCTTCCCACCACATTTGTCGCACTGCATTTGCACTTGTTGAAACATGCCCGGAGCCAGCATGTGTTTTTGTATGATCATGCCTCGCCCATTGCACTTGTTGCATGTCTCCACAACTCCATCTGCACTTCCCGTGCCTTCACAGTCTTCACAAATCTGTTGTTTCTCAACTGTGAATTCCACCTCCTTTCCGTTATAGAAGTCCCGTAGTGGCAAGTACATTTTCACCTCCAGGTCCGGCCCTCGCCTTTGTCCGCCACCTCCACCAAAGTGCCCTCCACCACCGAAGAATCTCGAAAACAAGTCGAACGGGTCATGGTGGCCGCCTCCGCCTTGTCCGCCCCTTTTGTGGTTCTCAATACCATCGTGACCATATTGATCGTAAATTTTGCGTAATGACTTATCGGAAAGGGTTTCGTAGGCTTCGGCGACTTGAACGAACTTCTGGTGCGCAGACTCGTTACCAGGGTTCTTGTCTGGGTGGTATTTCTTTGACAAGGTTCGGTAAGCTCGCTTGATGTCCCGGTCCGATGCAGACTTGTCGAGGTCGAGCAGACGGTAGTAATCTTCAGCGCAAAGGACAAGAGGGAGGAAGAGGAGGACGAAGTAGGGTAGAAGGGTAAGGAGAAGCATTGTGGCGATCAGAAGGATGGGAGTAGGGCGAGAAGACGCCGATGGCTGTTGGGTGAGTGTTCAGTCCACGGTGATCACCGAAACATGTTTGTCAGGAACTTCGATATACCTGCGTCCGAAGCGAGGTGTAACTAGGTGGTTTGGCAAGCACGACACTTTTCTCCTTCTCATCCAAATTTATCTTTAAGGGCTGAAGCTAATGACAGGTGTCTCCTTGGCGCGTACAGCGTTAACTGGCCGCGGAGGTTCCCGTACTCAGGGGCGCGAATTTTCCACGAAACTCTACAAAGACCACGCCAGCTACAAAGGAAGCTCCGTGCGTTAACTTAAGTCAGATTGGCAAGATTCTCTAGCAAGCACGACGTGGGGAATCCGTCAAGCACCGCTTCTGGCATCTTCGATCCTACCATGAGCGAGCTTTCATGTATCATAATGGAAATTTCGATGAACAGATCAAAGCTGCACGATATGGCATCGCCTGCCATGCATCTGCAATGTGTCAAGGGCGCCATCAGCACAACATGGATAGTTGAAGTCTAATATGGGATATGCTAGAGGATGTTGGAGCAAAGACTCGCCCTTGGTCTTTGCCGATTCTACGGAACCTTTCTATTTTCAAACCATATGTCGTGCGAGCAACCCGCAGCCAGATACGATTATGTCTCTTACAGATGCGTCGAAGGCATTGGATTTGAACCGGGAGATCATCCTTCGAATATTCAGAGCCTTTCCCGCAGGTGTTTTTTCAGCATTTTCCCCTTTGTCCTTGCAGATATGTTTTGCTGTATTCGAATTCACCTTCTTGCACAAGCCTACTTAAGACTGCTCCCACTTCATACCATCCTGTCATGTTCCAAATCTTCCAATCCCACTACTCCTACCTTAAGCAAGTCTACCTTTGACTGGATCATTCTACAGACTAGATCAAACCTTCCAGTAAATCAAACGCTGTGCTCATTACACTTCAACCTCATTACTACCGTCACTCCGGTCAATTGCAAATCTTTGCAGGTCGTAGTTGTTCTCCATTATTCTTCTGCAAAGTTTGTTGACCAAGCGTCACAACATTTGCACTCCTCTGTCAGGGCACTGCGTGGCCCAAGAATTTTGTCTAAAGCACACCAGTCCTAGGTATCCCTTTGCTGTTAGTTACGTGCAACTCTCACAGCTGTTTGATCCTTGGGTGTTGTTCTCGTCCGTCTTGACTTGAATTTCACATCTTTTGATCATCTTGATCGTGACTATTGTCTCTTTCCAGCTTTTCCTTTACTCTACATCAAACGTGTGCTTCGTGAGGATAAGCTAACATCTCTAATCTCGTTTTTAGCCCAAAGTGAAGCCCCTGAGCTTCGGCGTTTTCACCATCTTGGTCTGCCTTCTTGGCCTGGTCCAATCGGTTGTTCTTCCCACGGTCAAGTCTACTAAAAGGCCCTCCGTCCAACACTGCCAGCCCTATCTACTCGACCCATACTCACACTCACACCAATTCGGAGACCTACAACGGCGCCTGGCTTCCCCATCACACCAGCGGTAGTCTTCCTGGACATACTCAAATTCGTTATCCTGGTAGAGAAGGTGAAACTGACAGTGTGCCATTTCACACCGATACGTTCAAGCAACCTACACCCACACGTACCGGCGGTTCCATAATCAGTACCTATCATCCACAGTTCACTGGTAGCGCCTCATCACCAGCATGTGCCCATAACTTTGGTATTGCTTGTCGAGCTAAGGATGATGAGTATTATCCGACTCAGATTTACAGCGGAACGCACTCTAAGCACACCCTTAATGGGGTCAATCTAGAGCACACTCACGACATACTCCTTCTTTCCGGCACGAGAAGCTTACTTCCTTTGATACATCCCAGCGTTTTCCACACGACTGCTCATCCAGAATCTGTCAGCCGACGTGCTGAGGTTTCTGGCATTCCTGATCCAGCACTCTGTACATATCACAGTGCCACTATTCCAAGGCCCAAGCCCTCCACCCTGGAAAACATAGCTTACCTGGGCTGTGAGCCGCCTTTGGTGTCTCATCATTACCCAAATGGAACCTGTGTCTGCGAGGCTCACCATCTTTGGCACGGTACCCTACCTGACATGTCCGGGACTCATGGTACGGCCCTGCCACATCGCACTTATGAGCGGTCCCCACACCTAACACTGCGTCACCATCTGAACATCACTGGGCCTTGCCGCGTTGAACAAATGTTGATATGTCTGATGCCTGGAACGGCGAAACCCGTCCTGGGCAGTCACCAACATGGATGAAGCCTTGTCCCCATTCGCCAATTGTCCGCACGAAACTTACTCAGCCATCGGGACCGCCCCAAAAGCTACGTCCCCATCACGTCCTAGTGATGGTGCAAAGGACAACGTCCTCATCTACGTCGAGAGCTTCTTGGAGTTCTGCGACCTAGTGCTTGTAGACAAGGACGACTTTGTGGTGCTCCCCTACATCTCAGACCCCAACCAACTGCTGCACGAATTCTGCCAAGGTGTCAACAAGCGAGAGGCCGCAGTTGCGACGAAGAGTACCGAGAACTTGTCTGTGACTGAAGAGTGGCTCAACTCCGCTCACCCAATACCCAGTAAGTCCTCCATCAGCCCGTTCTCTCCCCCTTCCCAATCCTTCCTCATTGCACGCATACTGACTTCTCGCCAACAGCGAACATTAATGATGATCTGTATATCGAGCTCGTGGCCGGCTTAGAAAGTGCTTAAGGAGATTAGCCTCGACAGAAATACGGAGATTCTTAGTCTTTACTGGTTCTGCATGTCGTTGGAAGTTGGTAGCGGTCATTTAGATTGGAAGCAAGATTTGCCATCCGGCGTCGATGTTGAGTAGGCATCCAATGGATATTGCCGGTATTACAAGGGATGCTAACGAGAGAAAAGCATTATTACAGCACGAAGAGCAATGCCCAGACGAAGATCATGCATAATCAGCAAGGAAGTCGTAGAATGCGGCTCTCCATTCATGACCGAAGTCACATTGGTTCTGGCATTTAAAGTGATTATGACCGGAAGGCTCGCGTCTAGATAGCTTCTTGCGACCAGAGCTTCATCTGACGATAGAACAATTTTCTTCATATACATTTGCGAAATCCCGTGGCCTCTTTTTTGTAGCAGATTATTGCGTCTTCATTCCTCCTTTCCAAAAGGCTCATTAATTCCCGTGCTCTTTTGCGCAAGACTAGCAAACAAACCTTGCCACGCTGTCACGAAGATGCCATCTGTTCCCTCGATCGCGCCAGCAATCTCATTGACCTCAACACTACCCAGCATCGCCACTACTCTTCTCATATATCCCACTATGGCACTAACTTTGATCCAATCAACCTCCTCGTCACCCTTGAACAGGTTCCGCCACACAGCACCTGCCAGCACTGCATCGCCTTTCACTAAGCCCTCATCGTAGGCCGCGAGCAAACCTCGCCATTGTATGAAAAGGTCCTTCAAGTATCTGTTACGGATTCCCCGTGCCGACATGCCATGTAGTATGATCATCTTATCCTCCGCCGCGTGCGAGAAGTGTTCGAGCAGGTAACGCTGGTAGTTCTGGAACGAGGTCTGCGAGTCCAACGCGCGCAGTCGAACGGTGAGAAGATACATATGCAGGTATGTGACTTGCGACCAGGTGCTAAAGGTTGGATCCATCCCAATATCGTTGAACCACCAGTTTGATGGGACTGCAGTATCTACGTCAGGGACGCCAAGATCTTCACCGCTGGCTGTCTTGGGCGGGCCTCTGCCAGTGAGAATGGCAGTCCTCTGATCCTCAGGGATGAAGTATGAGGCTTGCCTCGAGCAGGTCTTGAACAGGGCCTGCGTGAGGCCATAGGTGATGTATGTTTCTGTTGTTCCTTTGGCGCGACTACGGAGGGACTTCGCTAGGTTTTGGCCTATCTCGGCTGAGCGAGGAGTTGCGAGGCGCTGGCGGATCTGACGTTGCATCTCTGCTGTGGAAATCTCGCCCTCCAAAGAGGATGAAGGAGAAGGTTCGGAGGTAATGTTGGAAGTGATAGTTCCGGCGGTGGTAGGTATGGTTGGACTGTATCGAGGATGTGGACGTTGCTGGAAGCGGCGGCTGGAGATAACGAAGCTGCGGCGACATTGTCCAAGCTTTGCCAGTCTGTGACATCGATGCTGAGCCGCTGGCTGTGGTTCGAATAGATTTTATTAGGCTCACGTCGGTTGCTGCAGTTTCCTGACCTAGAGCTTACCTGGAAGTCCGCAAGAAGTCTCCTCCGCAGAAGGCGCAAGCATTGCGCGCTTGGAGATGCAGTTGCCATGATTGCGAATCGTGACTGTCAAAGCAAGATCGTTCGTACGCTTTTCAATGCAACCACATATTTTCTAACCCAGTCAGTGACGCCTAGCACTTCTCGCGTAGGAATAATTCAGGCTCGGCATGTTTGTCTAGTTTGCAACTTCGGCAACAGTCTCCGTTCAGGGGGTTTGACTTGAAACGAGACAGGCTTAGCTGCAAGGTGCTTACAGCATCGGCTTTCTATTTCTGTCCACCCTTCCCCTCTCCCGAGCGCAGGAAGATCAGCCAGTGCCCGCAATCTTGAAATGGCACGCCTGGATTAGCTTGCTAAGCTTTTTCGGGATCTCACAAAATTGCGAGCCAGGAGGCGCAGGATTGGCCAGGAATGCGGCTGAGGAGTTCTATCTTCTCCAAACGGTTAGTATAGTCAGCACTGGTGCTCGGAAGGATTCACGCCAGTCGTTTGTTAACCGTAGCGGCTGGTCACCATGGCCCTGTCCGGAACAATCTCACCCAGCTGCAACAGTGAACACGATACATAAGATAGACGGGCACGCAGCCCAGCTACTTGAAACCCTCTGTCATTCGCATTGCACTTGAGCAAGAAGCCGTACCATCTTCTTTGACATTTTCCTTTCCTTTTCTTTCATTCACACTCCCTTACCAATCTCGTATCCACAGACATAATGGCCGCCCTTCTTGCAGGATCCGTTCTCGCCCTCGCTACAGCAGCTTATGCCGCTCCTCTCGTAATCACGGGCACAGATCTTCCCGCTACAACGATACAAGCTGCAGGTGGTGGTCCTCTGCTACCTGGCACGATCTCAGCGAACGCAATCGGTGCATTCCAGGTCGCAAACTTTTTGGAAAATTTGGTATGCTCGGGCGGATTTCCAACAAACAGTTTCAGTGCTTACACAGTTGTTAGGAATCCAACTTCTTCCAAGTTGGCCTGGCCAATCTTTCGACATGGGGCACTGCAGGATACACAGGGAACGTCAATAATTTGGTTGCTGTCCAAAAGGCTACAGCGCAAGAGGTGGTTCACGTTGCTTCAATCGAGACTCTTCTCCAACACAACGGCGCCCAAACCATCAGCCCATGTCAATATGCCTTCCCGGTCAGCAATGCCGACGAGTTCTTCGCGCTTGCCAACATTATCACATCAGTCGGTATCGGTGCTATTTTCGATCTACAAGACGGAGTCTCCAAGTCCGATCCAGGGTTGGAGGTGTCAGTCAGCGCGATCGTGACAATCGAGTCTCGCCATGATGCTTTCTTCAGAATGACTGCCGGCGAGGCCCCAAACCCCTCTCCATTCGATACACGCATCTCTGGCGTCTGGGCCTACAATCTTGCGCTTGACTTTGTCGTTCCAGGCTCTTGCGGAAACAACCTGCCAACATCTATTACCAGCCTTCCAGTCTTCCCACCTCTCGGACTTGTTGGCACAGATGAGCCTGCCTTCGCTTCCACAAACAGCATCGGCACCTTGGTTTTCACCGTCAACACTAATCAAATGCCATCCGGCTGGAGCAACAAGCCTCTTTTCATGGGCTGGGTCAACCAAGAATTGGCTCCAATTTACACACCTGTCACTGTCATGAATGGAAACCAGCTTCAGACCCAAGTGCCCGCCGGTCTGACCGGAATGGCCTTTGTGGCTCTGACTGGACAAAACACGGCTACTGATGTTACTGCTTTGACTGCCGCAACGATTGCCGGTCCTCTGCCAATCCCTATCTCATAGAAGATCAAACTGGAGGCCGATCCTGCATTTAGCTATAGCACCGGCGTTGGGACGATGGAGTAATGATAATGGGTATACCATTTTGTACGTTACTCTTCAGAAGAAAAAACTCGAGATTTACCACCCAAACTTGATATTTTCGCCCAAACTCGCAATTGAGGGTGAAGAGTAAAGGGAAATATGTGTACATATTCTAACCCCCAAAGCATTCGGAAAATCATGTGATATCGATGACATATGTCGGAACAGGGCCCATAATGTACGACTACTCGAGAATGTGATGAAAACCAGTTATTAACCTAAGCAAACTTGACTCTTCTGATCGAGGGCATTGTGGATTGTTCTGGCTCAAGCAGCAACCTTCACAGCGTATGCATATGAGGGCCCTGGTCACATTAATGCCCTGACATTGGCCCAATCATCTCAACCCTTATGGACAATCCACATATCAGACACTATACCCCAGACATTCCCCAGGTCCAATTTACGACACTACTTCAGGTACAGTTCATCAGGGACATCCTTAATTTAGCTATGCACCATCCCTAGCCACCCTACAACCCTTCTACTTTGGTCAGGCGTCTCAGCAAGCATCTTTCTCCAATGATACATTTGCATGCACCTGCGCAGTTACATTCTGCGCTTCGCCAACTGATCCGAGCTCACCACAATCAGTTTCAAGCCTAGGTTCAATCGCCGAGCACTCTCGTCCAACTCCCTCGGCTTCAGCAGGTACAATCTTCTGAGCATACTTTCCTTCGACTTGTTCAGCCTCAATCAACTTGATCTCCAAAGATTAGCATCAGCGCCTGAAACAACAGCAATACCAGAATCGTAAAACATTTCGATCTGGACGACACCGGAAAGCTTCTCGCACAGCCCGCAAAGTGGAAAAGAGACACCTCTTATGAAAGAGCAGGCTCACGCTATCCGCCATAGAGTGTAGCGTCGGAGATGTAGAGGTGAAGCGGCCTCCATTTCCTTTTTATCAGGGGTGGGATAAGGATGCCGAGCAGGCTTTCAACAGGAGCGAGAAGAGAATGCAGGACGATGATGACAACTATATTGATGATTAGGGGTAAGGAGGACGGTGACTACGGCTACGATGAAGAGCCTATGACTAAATCGCGGGGCTTCTGCTGCAACTTTATATGGCCCGCGGCAAATACGGAGTATAAGAGGAGGAATAGCACGATAACAGGTCCTTCCACTGACGCAAGGCCTCAGATTATGCATACCAAGAATGCAACTACGAGCGACGCAGTAACAAGCCCCAACAATTGTCTTGTGGAGTGCTGGGCGCTGTGAGGTACAACGAGGTGGTAGGCGAGTGTCTCCGTTAGATGGACCCTCAACTGCGGTATGATTGTACATGTCGGAAGGCGCAAAACTCTGACCCGGTTTCAGCCACGGATCTGGTTTTACTGAGCCACATTGTATGCAAGAAATAGCTCATCATAGGTGGCAGGACTCCAGAAACGCTTGCGGATTGCTGTCAAGCGTATGAGATGAGAAGGAAGCAATCAGCCTCAATCACTGCGTCAAGTATTCTTTATTACTTAGATGCTCCAATGCCGGTTATGTCATGCTTAGCTATGAAGAATTCTTTGTCATCGGGCATCTAAAAGAACGTTGTCCCATTTCATTCCACCCCATGCTCCAAGTGCTTCCCATCCAAGAATCAACGTAGGCTAGCCACATGTGCGGCTAAGAAATGATTGGGAGGGGACTGTACACTCTTCTCATAAGATGCTTGCTTGATGAAGGCTGGCATGACATGAAAGCTAGAGGGAAATGCAAGACATCCCACTAACTTCTCTGTTGTCCTTTCCTCTCCAATGACAGCAGGTCATGAGCTCTGTCTTGGGACAATAGTCTAGGTCTGGGAAAGGAGCTAGGCGATCGATGCTCCATCTATACCATGTCTTTGGTACCTTGTTCGCTCTCCTAGCTTCTTGGCGCAGTCTTTGTCGCTTGGAATAACGTCTACAGAACTTGAAACAAATTGCCACTAGCTAAATGCTAGGCCAAGTAAAGTCGGCTGGAAAAGAGCTGTCTTGCGCGTCGAACACGTCAACTGCATCGCCCCCTTCCTTCAAAATCCGTTAACTAAGGGATCGTCACTTGATCGTAACCTCATTTGCCTTGGTAAAGAGAGGAAATGATAACCTTCTTCTGACAGTGACCCCCATGCTGCCTTCTCCGCACGTCTCGATTTCGCCCGGGCCCCCATGCACGCTTCTTTGGGCGCCAAATTGGCGCCCTTCTCACCGCTCATAAACGTGTTTCTCAGACAACAAATGATATCTCAAGCACGACAGCGGTGTGCTGAAGTTGACACAAAGTGATCCACTGAGGCTTCTTGAAATTTACTTGAGACGTATCTTGCATATTTTGCCGTCAGGGTTCGTTCTGGGATTAGAGCTGTCTCGAACGCGAAATGCAGCTCGGTAACTGGTTACTTCAGCTGCCAACGCCTGTCATACACGACAGCGTTTTGTGGCTTATTGACTCGAGCAGGCTCGAAGCGTGTCCTTGGGCATCAGCTACGCCCGAAGTGTCGCAGCCTGCTTTCAACACTCGACCACTGAGAGCTCTTGCCCAATGCCCATCCCAAGATAGGGTGCACCCTTGAGGCACAGGCTTGCAGTAGTCCCACGGTCCGCTGATGGGTCATGCGTTTACCACTAATGCAACACCAATGGTTTTGCTGTCAGTTTACCTAAGATGGCAAGAAGATCGTCATTTGAGGGTCTGCTGCATGTGTTGCGTGCGTGTGCCCAGACACGCCATATTTTCGGCGTAGCCCTGCTTTAACAAGCTTCGTTTATCCTCACTTACGTTCCTTGCAGTCTGTTTGCTGTTCCTCGTCCTCGCGCGTGACCAACCCTTTGAAGAGCATAGGAAATTCTACTCGCAGTTCTAAAAGAGATTCGTCTGGATCATGGTCGTACAAGCTGAAAACATATGACACACAAAAGCAACATTGTGTGTGGCTTGGAAATATGGCAGGTGCTTTCGAACAACCTCTTTTCTTCTCGAGTGCAATGATCACCACCTCCTCCCGATTGCAGTATCTCGACTCGCACTTTTCCCTGCACACGAGACTATCTGGCTGCCGGCAGGCCACCCCAAAACCTCAAATCGACTGCATACAGCCCTCGTCCCCACTTCTTCTATCACCTCCACCGCAGGTCGCCAAGCGATCAACGTCACGATCCAGCAAGTCGTCAGACGCTGCATCCTTTCACAGTGCGGCCTCGAATGCAGAGGACGTAGATGCCCGGGAAGAGAAGACGGCCTGCTTGCCTAGCCAAAAGCAAAACCCTGCGGCAGTGCCCGAAAATGTGGAGCCTGAAGTAACAATGAAGACTGAGGCCAATGCACCGACCGGCACTAGCAGCAGCCCTATTCCATACCTAGAAAGTATCCCAGCATTGGGACCACTAAAAGCATTACCAGAGCAATCGCGCCCAAGAAGCCGAAAGGAAACCACTCATAGAGCGCTTGAGCGACGAAGAACCTCCACCGCATCTGAACCGCTGCCCAGATTATCCATACCACGGCGAACAAGCAGTGCGGTCCACAGAAGGCAGCGCAAGGGCCAGGACCTCATTTCTTTCCACCGAGATAGTTGTCGCCTTTTCCAGTCACTCGAAGGCACACTGTCCGCAAATCACGAAGAGTCACGCCCAATTTGCGGCAGGCATCATTCAATGCCTGGCATTCCGTCTGGATCCTTCTCTGACTCCTTGGACCCCCCAGAAATCCGACATCGGAATAAGCTATTGGAAGGCCATTCGGAGGATCAAGCGTCAGCAAACGCTGTAACCGAGATTCCAAGTTATGTTGCTTCGACAACCTCTCTTCCCGTGCAAGTCGAGATCGAGGACAAGCCGTCGCCAACAGTACCGACAGCCACCACAGTAATGTCTTGGACGACGGCGGAGACAAGGAAGCTAGAGTACCAAAAGATCGATCAAGCTCATAGTGGGTTCCGTGGCTTATGGAAGAAGCTGACGCCCAAGTGGTGTCATGGCCGCAATTCCAGGCGGAAATTCTTCGAAGGCAAATGTGATGGTGATAGTGTAAGGAGGTACCGATTAGAGGTGCCCATCCAATTTGGCAGTGCAAATGGCACTCTAAAGACCCAGAAGGCACACTAAGTCTGCCGGGATCGAAAATATCCAGCGTTAGTGGCGATCAACATCTGGGCATCTGTGTATCTAGCAGATGACGGCGTACGAATGGTGGTAGTTTCTGCACGTTAAGCCTTCTTGCAAGTTAGAATCCTCAAACACATAAGAGATTTATGCTTAGACATACCAAGGAAGTTCCACGTCGAGCTTCTAACCTCCTCTCGTAACCACAAACGGTATCATCTTCACACAGTTCCATCACTGAACTTATCCGGACGTTCAGAAACCGGGTTTTTCCTTTTTTTCCCCTCCATCCTGAGGACTCCAGGTCAATTTCTCTCCCCTCATAGCAAATCAAAATCGTCCAACTTCTCCCTGTATTTCAGCACATTCCTCTTGATCTTACTGCTATCCACCCACGTGACAAAATCCTCCATGCCCCTAGTGACCAAAAAGGCTGGATCCGTCACCACCTCCGTGCCCACCCTGACATGCCCCTGCTCGACAAACTTGACTGCAGCACTCACATGCTCCACCATACCCGTCCGCACCATCACGACTCCCAATCTCCGCCTCGCAAAACTGCTCACTGTGACTTCTTTCTCTACCGCACTCAGTCCCGCCCCTTGGCTTCTTGACTGCTTGATAACACCGACGTGGTGCAGTTTCTCGAGCAGAGCGGTCTCGGTTTCGAGGCGGAACGGGTCGGAAGGGGAGAGCTGGGAGAGGAGGTGTGCGATCTGGCGCAGGCGGCCGCAGAGGGCATTGTACTTGCTGTAGTCGAGCGGGTGGGTGAGGTGGTAACGGCGGCGGATGGCATGTTCGCGGTGAGGGGTGGCGCCGTCGGACTTGTAGGTAATGAGGTCGACTTTGCGCAGAAGTTTGGATTCGTGGTGTTTAAGTTTGCGGACCATGGTTGCGGTTACAGATGAGGGAGCGGAGCCTAGCGATGAGGGTCCTGTAGGAAAGAGAGGAGCAAGGATGGGAAGACGAAAGAGAATTGGTAGGTTGCTAGGACAATAGTCAATCTCTTGCAACTTTGGGAGATTTTTGGGAGTAAAATGTGGGGGAGGATTTACGGCGCCGCGCTTTGCGCTGACGCCGCCCAGGGCTCACGCGATTTGATGCTTACTAGATTGCGATCTCTGTCAGAATCACAGTTCGTCTACTCGCATCGTTAATGTAGTGCGAGCCTGGCAAATACAATGCTCATATATTGTGTGCCAGAGAAGCGTTAGGTATTGAAGCAATGGCGCAGAATGACGCCTCGAGTTTTCCATCGCCAAGCAGAGATCACGCATAGGGGGTCAGGCCGCCCCAAGTTATTTCAGCCTCCAAGTTCACATCCACCCTTTTTGTGTTCATGTGCAGCTATAGACGCAATCAGGAGAAGTGAGATGTACGAAACAGCTTCTCAGTACTCTGCCGGCTACGATAACCTTTGCTTGCGTACTCACGGCGGTCAATGCTGCTTCGGGCGCTATGTGTCTGCGCGAAGAACTGCCGGCACGCCCTCCAGCAATCCCTCCGAGCACGTTTACACTTCTGCCTGTCCCTTCTCGATCGGGTAGCTTCTCCGGAAACGATTTCGAGCCGTCGGCCATCACTCGGGGCCTGGGCCTGTTCTCGACGTCATCTAGAGTATTTCTAAGCTTCCCCATACCGAAGGAAACGTCATGATGATGGCAGTCTTGCGCAAGTTATAGTACCCAATGAGACGTACTGTGCTTCAATTAGATCCGTATGACAGCATAAAACCGTTTCCTTATTCTTTTCATGCCTGCCCAATTCCGTTCTCTTCAACTGACAAACCACCTTCATCTATTACACACGCAGTCTCCTCAGCGAACCTACGGCAAGATGTCTACCATGAAAGCTCTGGTGATGAAAGGCGAGGGACAGGCCTCGGTCGTCTCTGATCGTCCCCTGCCCCAGCTACGACCTAGCTACATCATGGTCAAACCCGTGGCTGTTGCATTGAATCCGACAGACTGGAAACACATAGCCAACCTTAACCACCCGGGCTTACTTTGCGGCTGCGACTACGCTGGCATTGTCGAGAAAACTGGGACAGGATACACAAAAAATTGGAAAGTAGGTGACAGAATTTCTGGCTTTGCCCACGGCGGCAACAGCAAGCAACCAGAAGACGGCGCCTTTGCCGAGCATATCGTCGTCAAGGCGGATGTACAATGGCGACTCCCAGATCAGATGAGCTTTGAAGAAGGGTCTACACTAGGCGTCGGCGTTGTCACCTGTGGTCAAGGACTCTTTCAGACGCTGAAGCTTGACCTACCCACTGATGGAGCGCAGAAGAAGGACGAGTATGTGCTAATCTATGGAGGGTCGACAGCCACCGGCGCCCTTGGAATACAATTCCTGAAGCTGTAAGTGATGCCATTCCCCATCCTGTCATTTAGATTCCAATCTGACCCTTCTCACTTTAGCGCCGGCTACAAAGTCATCACGACTTGTTCGACTCACAACTTCGATTATGTGAAGTCGCTCGGCGCTGAAAAAGCCTTCAACTACAACGATGCCGATTGTGGCGAACAGATCCGCAAATACACAAACAATAACCTTAAGTATGCTTGGGACTGCATCGCGGTCGGCGACGCCATAAAGATCTGCGCCGACGCACTTACCTCGGGCCCGGGCGCCAAATACGCCTCTCTTCTACGCAATAAATTCCCACGCGAGGACGTCGAGAGCACCAATACACTAGCATACTCTGCTTTTGGCGAGCCCTTCGAAAAAGGCTTCGCGAAGTCGGAGGGTGAGGCGAAGGACTATGAGTTTCAAGCAAAGACGTGGATCCCGGTTGTGGAGAAACTTTTGGCGGAAGGGAAAATCAAGGTGCATAAACCGAGGGTGCGAAGTGGAATTGAGAACATTCTCGATGGACTGGATGAGCTGAAGAACAACAAGGTGAGTGGAGAGAAGTTGGTATATAGGCTGTAGTACTGGTCTTCGCAGAAGAAGGTGGTGGTCAAGCCCGTCCTCCAGCGTCTGCAAATGATAAACTGAAAAGTGCTCTTTGATTGTCACAGCTGTGACGGACACAGTGTCGCACGTGTGTTGTCTTATGATTCTACAGAATGTTGCGCATTGTTAGAGGAGGCCTTGCGATGACCACGCCATTTTCAGTGCCTTGTGAAAAGTACTTTTTGGCAAAATCTGGTGATATAGAGTTCCACATGAAGTATATGGACTACCCCAAGCAAGGAAGAACGTGTTGACCAATGACCAGCATCCTCTCCAATTGCCCCCCCAAGCCTCCCACCTTGTACCGCAAGCCTCATCCACGTCACTAATCAAGTCCACCCAATTTTCTGATGCCGCTGAGGAGTAACAGCATCTTTGCATGCTTCCGAACCGCCCATTTGACCCAACGCACTACATCGACTGTCTTTGTGACTCCCTCTCCGGCATATTTTGTTCCTCCTCTTTTCCGCTCAGGAATAGTGCTGTCCACACGCAATATGAACACCACGATAAACCCGCCGAGGGATCCAAATACGCTGTCAAACTACAACGATTGGCGCACCACCCACACCACTGCCGACTTTCACATCTTATTTGACGAGCAGCGGTTAAAGGGGCGCGTCTCCCTCGACTTGAAGTCCATCACAGACGCAGAGACCAAGGAGATTATCCTCGATAGCAGCTATCTTGACATCTCCGAGGTCAAAGTCAACGGTCAACTGTCCAAATGGAATCTTCTCCCCCGACTCGAGCCGTATGGCGAAGCATTGAAAATTCACCTTGACAAAGGAGTCACCCATAGCCAATCAATTAGCGTCTCAATAGATGTCTCAACCACGAAATCATGTACCGCGCTCCAATGGCTCACACCCGCTCAAACGTCCAGCAAAAAGCAGCCGTACATGTTTTCACAATGTCAAGCCATCCACGCCCGCTCCATCTTTCCCTGCCAAGACACACCCGACGTAAAGTCAACCTTCGACTTCAACATTACCTCCCCCCTTCCCGTCATCGCCAGCGGCCTCCCCGACAAATCCAATCCCGAACCCTCGGCCAGCACAGATCCGAAGCTCTACAAATTCCACCAGCCCGTCCCAATCCCCTCCTATCTCTTCGCCCTCGCCAGCGGCGAAATCTCAACCTCCCCCATCGGCCCACGCAGCACTGTCGCCACCGACCCTCTCTCCCTCAAGTCGTGTACATGGGAACTCTCCTCCTCAACCGAAGATTTCATCCAAGCCGCCGAATCCCTCATCTATCCCTACGCTTGGCACCAATACAATGTGCTCGTCCTCCCACCCTCCTTCCCCTACGGCGGCATGGAAAACCCAATCTACACCTTCGCAACACCTACCATCATCTCCGGCGACCGCGAAAACATCGATGTAATAGCCCACGAGCTCGCGCATTCCTGGTCCGGCAATCTCGTCTCCACGTGCTCCTGGGAGCACTTTTGGCTCAACGAAGGCTGGACCACCTACCTCGAACGCCGCATCCAAGCCATCATCCATGGCTCCGACGCCTGGCGCGATTTTAGTGCGATCATTGGCTGGAAGGCCCTCTCGGACTCGGTCGCACAGTTTGGCGAGGACCACGAATTCACGAAACTGGTTCCCGATCTCAAGGGTAAGGATCCCGACGATGCGTTCTCCTCCATCCCGTACGAAAAGGGGTTTAATTTTCTCTACTTTATCGAAAAGTTAATCGGGATCGACAAATTCGACACTTTCATCCCGCACTACTTCACCGTCTGGAAGGAAAAGTCGCTCGACAGCTATGAGTTCAAGTCCACCCTCCTCGAATTCTTCGCCCACGACGCCTCTGTCAACAAGAAACTCTCGGAAGGGATCGACTGGGACAAATGGTTCTACTCGCCTGGTTTTCCACCAAAGCCGGATTTCGACACCAGTCTCGTAGAAGGCGTTTATGCGCTTGCTGGCAAGTGGGAGACGCTAACAAGGGATGCGACGGGTGTGGGAGACGTGAAGCAGGTGGCAGAACAGACACTGGAGGCCGGGCCGGGACAGGAACTTAGGAAGAGCAAGGAGGCATTCGAGCCTTCTAAATCCGACATTGAAGGTCTAACCGCGAACCAGCTCGTCGTCTTCCTTGAGCGTGTTCTGCTCTTCCCGCAGCCATTACCCTCCTCCGCCGCACAAAAAATGGGCTTACTCTACGGTTTCACTAAATCACAGAATGTTGAGTTGGTGAGTCGGTACTGCCAGATCGCGATGAAGGCAGGCGACGAGACATGTCTGGAGATCGTCACCGAGCTGCTTGGGCGCGTGGGACGGATGAAGTTCGTGAGGCCGCTGTACAGAGGACTGATCAAGGTGGATCGGGCGCTCGCCGAGAAGACGTTTGAGAAGAATAAGGACTTTTACCATCCGATCTGCAGGAGCATGGTGGAGAAGATATTGGGAAATGCTGCATGAAGAGGCGAGAACGGGTTGTAGGAACAAGTAGCATGCGGGAGCGATGTAGTAGCCGCACACCCGGCTTGATGGAGCGAAAGGAGAAAATAGCCACTCAGAACTTGAAGACCACCCGAAGAGCCTTTTCAAACTGAACAAGCACTCTGACGATCTGGTTAAACGATTGAGGTTCGTAGTTGGCGAAACCTCAACGCCCAACTCCACTAGTTTCTTTGTTTTCCCCCCGACTCGTATTGCTTTTCCAGTCCCGAGGTTCTGGTGAAATGACTTCACATCCCTCCTTTCCTTCTTCCCTCTCTGGCGCGCCGGGCAGCGTGGGGGGGGGGTGAATGCGAGTAAAATCGGCGCGAACCTGCCGCTTCGGGCGAACATCAAAGTTTCTCTCGCCCGTTCGCCTTCTCACCCCTCCCACGTCGCGCGAGTCAGGACTGGGCCCTAAGCACCCCTACCCACCAACCCCTGGGTGAGGCCCTCCACCCTCCTCTCTCGCGATGATCGATATGGGCTCGCCCTTGTAGTACTGTGGAAAGGGAGATAAATGGCATGTACAAATAGACCGGTCGCTTTCAATTGAGGCCAACCATGGGCAATGGGGAACAAAAGTGTGGAAAGCCTAGAGAAGACGCGTGCTAGGGGGAAGATTTCCTTGATTTGTTGTGTTGATATGCCATTTCTCTGTTGCATGATATGTAGCCTCTGGGGACAGAAGGTATCTTGCCTTACCCATAAGGGGGGCGCAAATTACACATGTTCCAAGCCTCTTGACCTGGGGGGATACTCCAAATTGCACAAATAGAGACACAAAATCTCTCGTTCAACGCCTTGCATGAATCTTTTCGTGTCTCCTACAGTCGTTCGAACGCGTGAATGCCTTGCCGCATTCCGAGCAAGTAAACGGGCGTTCAGCTTTGTGGGCTCGAATGTGGCTTGTTAAATGGAAATTGCGAGTGAATCTCTTGGAGCAAATGTGACACACCCACTTCGAAGTCGCCACCGGAGCGGTCTTTGGCGCGGCAAAAGTCATGCACATATCCTCAGCGCTGGGATGGAAGAGGCGCGCGTGCTTTTCCAGTTCTTTCGAAGACCCGAATCCGAAGTCGGCGACTGAGCAGTCAGGGAAGGTGCAGCGGAATGGACGGTCGTGGCGGTTGATGTGGCGGTCGCGGCTTTTGGCGTCCTTGAAGCCTTCGTGGAAGTAGTAGCAGGTCACCTTGGGACATTTGTATCTTTTGTCACCATAGAATGCAGCGATGTTCTCCTGCTGTTCTTGCGCAAGGAGTGCTGGGAAAGAAGTGAGGTCTTCAAGCAACTTTCTGTTCCGGACAAGCATGTTGCCGAGAGCTTTGAGGCTGACGTCGTTCCTTGCTTCAAAGCCCTTTTGTTGGTGGAGATGAGCGTGACTCCACACCAACTGTAGGCTGTAATAGAATCCGTACTGTCTGAATGCTTCGCAAGAATCCTCAGACGACTTGTCGATTGGCTCTTCGAGAAGGTCATCATCGTAAGCGCTGGTGAATTCCCACAGTGCATCATTGAGCTCCTGAACGGCTTCCTGAACCTCCTCCTGCAGCTCTCTTTGCGCCTCTAAGCTTTCGGCAAACAGCTGATGCCCAATTTCAACCATATTGAGCAGGTGATGTGACCAATTTGCCACCGCATAATCTTGGAACACGAAATACCCTTGTACTGCGAGATCCTGCAGCTGCTCCTGCGTAGTTTCCACATCGAAACACGCAAATGTGAGGTACTGCAAGCATAGCGCAGCCAAGTTGCATTGGACAAGTGGTGTGTGTACGGAACCGGTAGTAGTGATATAACTGCAACAAGAGTAAGAGAACAATCCACAGGCAAGAGAAAGAAGATATATACTCACAACTTGGCTGTAATGTGAACCAGTTCGACCCTATCTCCAGGCAGTACTTGGATCAACGATCCACATATGTCTCTGATATGGATTCGCAGCTGTCTATCATTGAAATTGATGGTCTGACTGGCAGGATCGGTGGAGACTGCTGCTTGTATTTCACGCCATTTGAGTGGTCGTCTCGCACAGACCATCCAACCTAGGAGCCTTCGTGCAAGTTTCCATTCTGAGGCGCTCGAGTTCAGCTTTATGCGCCGCATGATTCTTTCGTACCTGCATGCAACCTTAGCTTGATTTGTCATCGATACTGGCTATTTGAATTGGATTAAGTGCTGATGGCGAGCACATGCCGATCAATCCTCTCGAGATGAGGCGGATTGGTGGCTAATGTTCGGCGCCTTCGACGAAAGAAGCAGAGTATTTCAATCGAGGAATAAGCATAGGCGGTAGGGCCACTTACGCCTGCTCAAGGCCGTTAGGGAATCGACTAGGTTTGGTTTCTTCCAGAAGCTGTTCGCGCGTGGTCTGCGCAAAAAGATTCATCATCACTAGCTTTGCAAACAGGAACATGCCTAAATTTCCATTAGCGATTCTGTGATCCAAAAGCGCACCTCTCTCAATACCTTCAGCTCTGAAACAAGTTGACTCCTCTATGTTGTTGATCGACTGGTCATCGAGCTCGAACTTTTGTTGGATCGAGACACTCCATCTGTGTACAAACGCCTTAATATCTTTTGCGTTATCCGTAGGGTCAAGCGGTATCCAAGCAGCGGTGGTGAGGCCCTTCCTGATGTCGTTCTCGTCCTGGCTGACAAAAAGGACACGGAGCTTCCCCGGCTCTTTCATCTCGAACCGGTCGACCAGCGAGCTAAAAAACAACATGACCAACTTCCGCTCCGTGATGTCACATTCATCCAAGCCATCAATAATGATATATTGTTGGGAGATTCTCTGGCAGAACAACTCCACCAGCTGTTTAGCTAGACTTGCTGATGTCAATGTCAATTCGCCGCTAGCAGAACACTTGTCGTGACAGAAAGGAACTAGATCGCGACATTGGCAGACGAGCTGTTTCAACAAGCCCTTGAAAATTGATGTGCAGTTGTTCTTTTCGGGGTCACCGTGTTTGCAATAGAAGAAACTGGTCTTGAACAAAGGATCTTCTAAACAGTCTTCGATGATAACTGAGGCTAGAATGGTTTTGCCTAAATAAAGTCAGCTCACTTGGACATCCGGTTCGAGACTTCGCTCAAGAAGCCATATCAACTTACCTGCACCTGGAATTCCATTCAGCCACAGAATCGACGATACGGGCTCGTTAGCCTCTTTCCAATTTTGCAGTTTCGAATGCTTCAGGATCCAGCGTCCGCTCCCCGGGTATTCACTCCGGGCAGCGCATGCGGATTCGTGATCAAGGTTTGTATCTGCGCCGGAAATCCACTCTAGCGCCTCTTTGTAGTTCTTTTGACGTCGCTCATTTTCTGATCGGTGAAGATCCTCTAGCCTTTTGGCTCTATCAAGCTGGTACTGTTGGAAATGAAGCAAATTCGCTTGGCTTTCGATAACTTCTCTGTGACGGCGCAGTCGATCTAGGATGTTTTGAAACCTGGTTTTGAAATCTTTCCATGCCGAACGAAAAACCTGACGCCAGACTTCGCATCGGGTCAGTGATTCAAAGCTTGAAGAGGGGTTGGCAACGATTCTCACCTCGTTCTGAGAAAAAGCGCAACGCCCGTTTGTGAAACTCTAGGATGTCAGAATAAATCATTTCGAGGACTCGTTTCATGTGTGGACTATGCTCGAAAACAGCTCGGTATTGCTGCAAGAGAGGTATCTGCTCTCCTATCTGCTCATAGGCATCGAGTAGGGTGTCAAAAGAATCAGCCCATGTACTTGCTACCTAGTGTAACATAGGTAGTTAGCTCAATGGTACCAAGGGTCAGGAATTGCTTCATTTCATGCTCGGAGATGCAAGAAAGCGTGAGAGATAGGCGATACGCCTTTGGCACAGGGTGCAGTCAAGTTTCCTTGATCGGCATACCGCAACTTCGGAAAGCTATTCTTTTTGAAAGTGCAAGCTTTGGGGTTGTTCCATACCTGCAGGATGAACTTGAGCGGCCCCCAAATAAAAGCCACAAACTCCGAAGCGTTTAAGAAGACCTCAATGACCTGACCAAATTGGTCCATTGCTTCTAGGAATGACTGGAGACGGGTCATGTTCATCATCGTTTTCTGGCTGCCCTGCTCCGATTGGATGCGGGCTATCTCTTTGCGAACATCTTCGAGGGACGAAAAAGAAAAGTCGTCCTGCTCTTTTGGCGTGAGGCGCTTCTTGAAATTCGAAAGAGTGGCCCGAAAGGTATCTTCGATGGAGGCCATCATGTGTTCAAGACCACTCTATGCAGAGACGAAGCGAGAAGTCCTCCATTTACTAGGTATTTCTTCTCTTCAAAGGTCGAGGCGAATTGCGACTTGTTCGTCACTCTCCAAGATGAGGCTGAGGCATAGCTTCGTATTTGGGCTGGACCGGGGCAGTGCATGGACCGTGCCCTAGCTGTGCCTCGCAATTAGCCTTGCTAAGGGACTCATGTGCCTGAGGCTATGTCCACAGCCTGTGCCTAATTCGCTGGCAGAATGCGATCTTTTCAACTTTTCGAAAACTTACTCTCAAATGAAAGAACTTTGAAATGTAGTGAGCATCCAACCTCAGTTTCAATGCGCATCTTGGCGCCGCTTTGGCGTTTGCCTCTTTCAACCTTTGAACTGAAGGCGTCGCAGGTGCGAGCAAGAGTACACGGTAGAAGGCCCGCGGGTAGCTGCCGAAGGCGTCACACCTAAACAATGACGTCGCTGAAACGTCTGCTGAACACCGACGAGGAGGCCGATGTGTGTTGGGATCGTGCCAGCCTGGTTTCCCAGAGAAGTGCATACGAAGAAAATCGATTCAGGTGAAGAGGATTGCTTTTGGACCTGTCAGACTACTCTTCGTTCCGCTCAACTAATTGCATCCACAGCGATACACCGATCCTAGAGGACCCACCGTGGCCTGATCTCTGGAAAGGGCTGTTCAGCTCAGACTCCGACACACTCAACATCAATTTTGGATTAAGCGAGAATGAAACTGCGAACGGCGCTGTTTGGGATGCGGAGGAGGGCATAGAAACATGGGCTGCGCAGAACCTGCTTTTGTCGCAAAGTTTGTCCGCGCCCTCAGAGGCTACAGACGAGGGGATAAGCTTTGAGGAGCTCACCACAAATCCTTCCGAGGAACTCTGCTATGGCATGGTATGCTACTACACGTATTCGAGCGATTTCTTCACCACGTTCTCCGTAATTTGCATGCATGGACTAAGTGCTGGCGCAGATTTACCGTGCAGCTGTGAAACTCATGGGAGATATGTCAGAAGTCCAATCCAAGCTCAACTCGGAGATTACATCCCAAGCTGCTGGGCACTGGTCGTTCGGCATAATGAAGGACACTTCTCAGCTCTACCTGAAATTTCGTGACGGTACTCAACTTGGGCTCCTAGACAAGCACACAACCGTGGCCCTAGACGGTGTCACCGACCTACCTTCCGTTCAACTTGAGGCACTCGTGGACTTGATCGCGCTACGCGAGACCATGAGCAGAGCTACCAAAGCCAGCGACGCTACAATCCGTGTGAATATCAATGTTTATGGTACGAGAGAGGCTCGTAAAGAAGTTGGAGATCGGCTTTCAAGAGGTAAGGTCTACTTGCAACATCCTGATCAACAAAGAGGTACCTCGATATACGACAATCCTCATGTCCTCCAACTTCCTGGAATAAAGACATCGAATCAGAATTTGAAGCCGGACGGAGTGGTCGAAAGTGCCTCAAAGGCTGATAAGGCCGAACAATTCAAGAACGCGGTCTCCAATGTCTACGCTTCTCTGAAAAGAAGCTCCCATCTGAAGCGAATGGCAGGAGACAACCGGCTCAGGACGCCACTACTTCAGTAAGCACGAGCCCATTGATTCACCAGAGCACGCACGACAATTAGTATTGGTCGAATAGGAGTGGTGCCCGCATAACACTGGCGTCGTACCCACTACTGACACAGAATGCCCAGACATCAAGAAGAAGGTTTGGATTTTATGATGCAACGAGAGTTGGGGCCAGTGCCCCCCGAATTCTCCTTATGGGAGCCTATTGAATTGGCTGGTAAACCTTGGTGAGCATGCAGGCATCACGAAGTACTTGCCTTTTGTCTGACATCGCCCCATTTTAGCTTTCGCCATCTGATCACAAAGGCCGAGTCCCATCTTCCACCCTCTGAAACTGGAGGAGGTGTCCTTGCAGATGAAATGGGGATGGGCAAATCACTGTCCATCCTATCTCTCATCACCAAGACGTTGAATGACGCTTGCGCATGGAAAAGTGATGGGACTGTGGGGCCATCGAGCGGTTTTTCAGTTGGCAAACTAAGATCTCGAGCAACTCTAGTGGTTGTTTCCTCAGGTTGTAAGTACTTTCAACGTTTTAGCCTTTCCGACATGAGCAAATGCTGACATGAAATTCAGTGCTGCTTAACAATTGGATATCAGAAATTGACAAGTCCGTCCATTCCCAATGACGCCGGACTGTTACCAGGATGCTGACGTGACTCTCCAGACATCTGGATGGTACGCTGAAAGTCAAGATGTACTATGGCCAGAAACGGGAGACCGCAGCCGTGATTCTTGCTGATGCAGATATTATCCTCACTACTTACCATACACTTGCTGCTGATTTTGCTGCCAAAAAAAGCCCAATTCATGAGATCACGTGGTATCGCATTGTGCTCGACGAAGGTAGGCAAACGTGTTACTCTATCTATACCCCTCTTAGAAGACTTCAAGGATTCAATGCTGACGCGCGGGATGCAGCGCATATAATTCGTCGACGAGCCACTACTTTTTACAGAACTGTCTTCGACATAAGCGCAAAGTTCCGTTGGTGCTTGACGGGCTCTCCTATTCAGAATATGCTTGAAGATATCGGAGCTCTTTTCACATTTATTCGGGCGGTTCCATTTGATAGCATGGCTACGTTCCGAAGGTACATTGCGACCCCTTTCGATGAAGGGGAGGAACGCCGTGCTCTTGCGTCTGAGCGTCTGGGCTTGCTTCTTGACTCTGTATGCTTGCGCCGTATGAGAGAGCTTCTCGATCTACCAGACAAAAGAGACAGAGTCCGCGTCCTCGAGTTCTCCAAGGAGGAACGAGAACAGTACGAATGGACGAAGAAAGTTATGATTCGAGCTATCCGACAACGGGCTGGCGAAGTCGACAAAAAGCGACTGTTTGGGATGTTCCAGGCACAGCTCCAGCTGCGCATCCTAAGTAATCATGGGACGTTTCAGCAGCCGTTTTCGTGGACCGACCGCCGCAACATACAAATGGAGCAAGAGGACGCTCTGTGCTCGATCGGGCAGAGCGGCAACATCCAGTGTTCGTCTTGCAGGCAATCGTTACCCATACTGGGGACCAGTCGGGTGTATCGTGGAAGATTTGACCAATGTGCGCATGTGTTATGTTCGGAGTGCTTGGATGAAGAGGCCTCCTGTGAGGGTGGAGTGGTTTCACGATGCCCTCTTTGTTATTCGAACGAGTTTGCCCAGACCGCAAAAGAATTTGACTCCGCTTACCCTAGACGAGAGGAGACACGAGACGACTACTTCAGACCTCAAGGCTATTCTTCCAAAATGGAAGCGCTAATAGCAGACGTCCAAGAAGACTTGTGGGAGACCAAAAGGTAAGTCCGCACCAAACCCCTAAATTGGCAGATACCATGATCTAACTCATGCAGTATTGTATTTTCTTGTTGGACCAGGACTTTGAACTTGATCGCGATGCATCTCGGTCGATCATCAATTCCCTTTGAACGAATTGATGGCGAATGCCAACTTGCTCGTCGGCAAAGGATTCTAGACGACTTTGCCAGAAATTCGGAGAAACCGGTACTCATTATGACAACCGGTATTGGTGCTTATGGGTAAGCAATAGACCACCCAAGCCTAAAGCTAGACAGACCTTCACCAGAGAGTTCCAGATCTGACGGTTGGATACAGCTTGAACCTAACAGCAGCAAATCGAGTCTTTATCGTCGAACCCCAGTGGAATCCCAGTGTCGAAAATCAAGCCATCGCACGCGCTGTGCGACTGGGTCAAGGACAATCGGTTTTGGTGACGCGCTACGTGGTCAGTCGGACAGTGGAACAAGTAAGTCAGAAATACTACTCAACAGCAAGTCGGGTACTAATAACCAGCAGGAGATGCGGTCTCAACAAGACCGGAAGTTGAGAATTGCTGAGATAGGCTGGGAGCAACAACAGTGTCAGTCCCAGTCCCAGTAGCGAGGACCACGTTCCATTTCTGGAGGCTACGAAGGCCAGCTTGGGGTTGGAAGGTCTATGATAGGGTTAGCAGCTTGTTGGAGATCATCGTTGCACGGGCTGGCCCAGGTACGGAATGGTCGTGCATAGCATTTACTCTTCTTGCTCGTCCACTAGAATGGACTCATCTCCCTTGCAGCTTGAAGACAAATAAGTATTTGGTCATGAGTTTCTGTGAATAGGAAGGATTCCCGCCCTTGAATTACTACCCCTGTTGCAGCCCTCGCAAGTATTCCGCTAGGCCAGCAGTCTCCAAGCTGCAAGTGCTTATTCGAGACTAGTCATAATTGATTGGCCTAGCTCCCCCATCGAGACTTGCCGCGAATAAAGGGAAGACGAATGAAGGAGACAATACCGCAATTTTAGCGTGGACGGGGTGACAATTGCGGTGTTATGGCAGCGTGAAGAATGGATTCGATCCAGCTATTCTAACGAGAATGAAGAAGAAAGGGCTGGTCCGTCGGCAGACGATTAAATGTGGTGCCAAGCGCCAAGCGCCAAGCGCACACTCTGCGGCGAGAAAAGTGCCGCTGTGAGATAAGTAAGGTAAGGTTATATGATTGAAAGTCTACGTAATGCTGCCTGCTATTTATGCTTGGCCTGCCAAAGCCACCCTGGAAGGATACCCCATTCACACAGCACTGCAATTTTAGCGTGGACGGGGTGCGTTTGAGCCGCAGGCCGCACTGCAATTTTAGTACAGATGAGGGCAACAAATTTTGTTGTAGTCTCCTGGCCTGCCTCGCAAGCACTGCGTAGACGGGGTGACCACAGCTTGCTTCCATTCATAGCGCTACGATTTTGGCATAGATAATAGGGTGACAATACTAGTAACTTACGTTGCATAGTAGTACTTTTTTGACTCTGCTAGTAGTACTTAATGACAAACTGATCAGCTATTCCTCTTTGTTAACGCGGAATCGTTTCATACAAGTTCTTACCCAGCGTTGGAAATTAATTTCCCTTCGTCCACGCTAAAATTGCAGTGCTCGAAAAAAGACGGTGAATGCTGGGAGGCGCAGCCTTGCGCACTGGTCGTCTTTTGTAGCTAGCTACGCCGTCCTTTCTTCCTTCTTTAGATTTGATGTCCTAGTTAGTACAATATACTACCTCTATGACTCGCTCTAGGCTAGCCCCTTAACAATCGTAGTGTCGTGGCCCGCGGCGTGACCTAGGCCTAGTAGTACGGCACGCCTGCTTGGCATTCAAGCTGGTCGGCGACGATGGTTGGGTCACATAGACAGCAAGGGACAGAGAGAGACGGAGAGTGTTTCGTAGATTTCTAACTCATCAAGTGCCCAAACATGCGGCCGAATTCCATAACCTCATTCCTTGTTTTTCTAGTGTACAAAATTCCCTGCCTAACCACCTGCACATGAGATACTAGGCCCTCAACGCGCGCCTTGGCCACGCTCCCTCATTCTTCCCCTTCACAAGTAGGCGTCTCACGACATCGACTTCAAGCTGGAGATTCCTTGAATCCTCCAGCTTATGAGAAGACGGATATACCGCCTGAGAGGGGTAGGCTTGGCAACGCTTGGCAGCTCTAACATGCTGCCGCAAGTGGAGGAGCACTGCAATTTTAGCGTGGACGAAGGGGAATTAATATCCAACGCTAGTGTTACGAGCCTTGCCAAGCTCCTTCAGTCAAGGTGTATGACTAGGGGGGTCGTCACACTACTATTCAGTCCTGCGTCGAAGGAGCAGGGGGCACGTGACACTGTTGAAGTGTAACTAGATGTAGGGTGTGCAATCCATATTGAGAGTTGACCATGGAGAGCCCCTGGGACTGCTCCATGAGTCCGCCTATATACCTAGGAACTCTTGGCGTGCTCAAGGTGCTCAAGGCGCTCAAGCCCTTAAGCCCCTTGAGCCCACTGAGCCCTGGGGTTCAAGATGCTCAACGATTCTTGGCGCTTGATCCCCCTTGAACCACCTCTTGGCACGTTTGACGTTGTAACATTCTGGACGCAACATTTGTCAGGGTGCCAGCACTGCAATTTTAGCGTGGACGAAGGGGAATTAATTTCCAATGCTGGTGTTACGGGCCTTTGCTAGGCTCGCCTAGTCAGGGTGTGACTAAGGGAGTCGTCGGAGTATTCAGTCCTATGTTGAAGGAGTAGGGGGCACGTGACACTGTGTGTAGCAAGCGTAACTAGATGTAGGGTGTGCAATCCATTGAGAGTTGACCATGGAGAGCCCCCGGGGCTGGTCCATGAGTCCGTCTCTATATCCATGAAGTCTTGGCGTGCTCAAGGTGCTCGAGGCCTTGAGCCACTCCTTGGCACGTTTGCTCTTGGCGTGTTTGTACCTGCCGAGACCCGAGATTGTAACAATTTCCTCTTCCTCTCTTCTTTAGAATTGTTGTCCTAGTTTAATGACACCTCTATGATTCGCTCTAGACTGGCTCCCTAATAGATGGCAACCGTAGCACTTCACCCATTGTTGATATAGAAACTGCTCCTTTCAAGGCTGCTAGGAGGTAAGGACCAGTGCCAGATCGCTCGCGGTACCCGACCCCACCCTACTTACTAAGAAGCACGTGACCTGGGATGAAGTGCAAACTTTTTCATAGAGTTCGTTGAAGTTCCGGGGCACGTCAAAAATGTAGGGACTTTTTATTGGACCAAGAAAAGAGCTGGCCAGGCTGAACCCGGGGCGTGAGTCGCGGGTAAGAGGCCATCCACTCCAGCGTCACCCAGGCATCACCCAGGCGCTACAAACCACTCACCCCTGCTAATCTGGGATCTCTGGGGCTGGAACAATTCAAATAAGGCTGAGCAACAGCACTGCAATTTTGCGTGGACGAAGGGAATCTCAACAACTGGGTAAGAAACGGTTCGAGTCGTGTCTTCAGCTACGCATAAAATAGTTCAACAAAGAGGAATAGCTGATCAATTCAGCGCAAGCTATTGTCACCCCATCTACGCCAAAGTCGTAGTGCTATGAATGGAGGCAAGCTGTGGCCACCCTGTCTGCGCAGTGCTTGCGAGGCAGACCAGCAAGACTACAACAAAAATTTGTTGCCCCATCTGTACTAAAATTGCAGTGCTGGCGGATCAGCTTCAAGGGCCAGAAATAGGCTTGTTGGCTCCCGTCCACGCTAAAATTGCAGTGCTGTGGTGGACATTGCCTCATCATAATAGCCCAAAGCAAGCTGTTGTCAACCTGTCCATGCTAAAATTGCAGTGTTGTACGGAACCTCTTTTGGGTAGGAGTGGACTTGTGTAATTCCACAGTTCACTTGCGGTGCCCGACCCCACTCTACTAAGAAGCACGTGACCTGGCTTCGTGAAGTTCCGGGGGCGCGTGAAAATGTAGGAATTTTATTGAACCAAAAGAAGAACTGTTAGGGGCCTCGGCTCACCGTTAGGCTGAACCCGGGGCATGCATGAGTCGCGGGTAAGAGGGATCCACTCCAGCTTCACCCAGGCAGCTACTAAGTACTACCAACGCTCACCCACCCTGCTCATCCAGGGTCGAGCCAGCTCAGCGCGGCGACGATCATCCGCTAGATGGGGACAGGAAATCGAAATAAATATCTGCTACCCTCTGCAACCCGCGGCTTTTTCAGCGGTGATTGGTTGTCCCATCTTCGATTTTTCTTTCGCCTTGTCTCGCCCGCTTTCTGCGTGAGAGGAGGAAGCTGGCGGCTGGGAACGGGAAACCGAAACTGGAATGGGAAGGAATTGGTAAGGGGAGGAAAGAAGGGAGGGAAGGAAGGAGGGACAAGTCTGCAAGGTGAAGGGAACTCAGATGTATAAGTAGAGTACTCATCTAGGGGTCGAAGCCAGATTGGTAAATGTGCGCCACCTCTTTTTCCCTTCGATAACACGTTTCCGTGTCGTACTGCGTCCTTTTTCCCGTTAAGGTACAGGTCCACTGTGCTCCGGCTTCCGTGCTCTTCGCTCAGTAGCTCTTCTCGCTTTTACTCCTGGAGTCGTGACACTGTTGCCCTGCAGGACCGAATCTCTGTGCCGAGAGTGCACCTACTTTCCTCATTGTGATACGCTTCAGATGTTCACGCTCGGCCTCACCCTCTTCCTACCCTTGCCCGGCGTCGCATCCCCCCCACCACCCTCCCTCTGGTCCCTCTCCCGCCCCCTCTTCTCCCTCTGATCCAGCATCAAGCTCAGAACGTCAAATCCAAACTGCGGAAATTCGAGACACATGGCCCTAAACTCCTCTTCCGCCTCGTGCCGCAGTACATGTGACCGCGTAGCCCAGAACGCCGCCACCGGCCGCCTGATCGTGATGTCGTCCCTCGGCGTGTTGCCGTATACATATCTTGCGTATGCGATCTCGCCAACGGCTGTGGAGTTGATGCGGTGGATCTTACTGTGCGCCAGCGTCTTGAGGTCCGGTAGCCCGAGCTTCTCAGCGAGGTTGTAGATGCGCGCATGCTTCAGCAATTGCGCTCCCGTGTCGTCGACCAGAGGCACCGACGGGTCCGGCTCCAGCCCGTCAGGAATATTCGGAATCCGTCTAGGGAAGTATTCGCCCGTGTACTGGTACTGCAAAAAGCACCCAACCGCGTCAATTGTTTCGTCGGGGAGCTCTACCCGTCGGGGATCGGAATCGGAGAGGTTGGAGAGGCGTTCGGCGAAAAAGGGCGACTTGGTGAGGATGGCTTGGTGGGCTGTGAGGACAGTCGCTTCATTGTCCCCGCCGTTGCCGCCACCTCCGACCACAAGCTCCACTATCGGAGACTTGAGGTAGTCAAGGAATATTGTCTGCGGGTTGACTGCTGTGGATGTTCCTTCCTCGCCGTTTGCCACAGGTTCGACTGCGTCGATTTCTTCGACCTCGGCGTCTTCGATCATTTCGACGTCGGGTTCAGCAGCGACTGATTCGGGGATTTGAGTTGCTCCGGGGTCTGACATGGCGAAAGTAGGGGAGCAATTGGCCGTCGTTCACTGATAGCTCCGAGTACACGGCGGCCTGCGCATGATCGTAAAGATGAAAAAGCTCGAACTACTCGAGTGCGCAGCTGAAGGAACGGCAAAGGTACCTAGTACTAGTAGTTTCGAAGGAGTGCAAAACAAGGTAACCTCGAAATGAATTGAAACGTAAAGGGAGAGGTGGCTGAGGGAGGAACTTTGTGGGGTACTGGTAGAGGCTGCGCTGGAGCTTGGAGTGTGGGGGGATCTGCCACTGCCAGGAGGCTCGAGCTCTACCTACGAAGGCTAAACTAAACTTGATCCGTTGCCAACGACGGCTACATTTCTCGCTCTTGCATATAGCCCAGACTTGTGGCAACCTTGCAGGAAGCGTCACTTGTGATCCTGCAGAACCGTATATGGCAGACAAACGGCCATCTCATGCTGTCTGGCGCCTGGAAGGACCGATCCAGCCAAAAAGACCAATAAACGTGCTCACAATGGTTCCGAGACTTTGCTTGATATAGATATCACCTTTACCTAGGCGAGCAGCCGGCTACTAGTCCTAGGGAAAGGCTGGAAAGGGCCTTTCGCCGTGCAAGAGGCAGAGAATCCACCACGCGGATGATATCTTTCGTCACTCGGGGTTGTCGGATTTTTAGTTAGGTCTTCTGGGGTAAGAAGTGCTAGATATACTCTGACAAACAGAAACATCATGTACACAACTACAACAGTAACAATGACTTTTTGACATGTCTATCTGTCCTCAAAACATCCCAGTCTGGTAGCGAAAGACCCTTGATATTAGATCCAGCCCTATAAGCAATAGCCATTGCCATCTGTACTCATGATCAGCCTTTCATTCCATATTACCACATTTGCTCGCCCAATTCGTCCTTGCCTCGATTCGCCATGCTGAGGCAGCCATACTCATAGGGCTATCATTACCTTCGTAACGTCAACTTCTTCGTTCCACTCCTCTAGCAGCCAATCGGCGCCCTCAGTCTGGCGATTTAACCTGTCCAAAGAATGGTGTGGGTAGGTCCGCTTCTTGGTATCATACCCCAATAGTACACAGCAACATGTTTCGACATTTGCCCGAAGCTCCCTCGGCCCTTTGAAGACTTGCCTTAATCGTATCCTATCTCGTCCCATCTGCTTCCTCTGTCTTCATCTCAATGACCCGGTCTTGTTCTTCCATAGCCAACCTGGTAACCCGCCAGGCTGTGGCGAGCTCAATCCCATAAACACCTCACCCGTATTGGGCTCACTTCCACTCCCACCGAACCCACTATCTGCGCTCAATTGCGGTCCCTGATTGGCACCCGCACTAGTAGAATCAGGTTTGTTGCCCATGATTCCCGCGGTTTCTTGTGTTGGATAGAAGTTGGGGTTGAGGCTAGCATTTGCCGAGATGGATGCGTCGTTGCCAATGGAGCCTGACCCTTCAGGTGAAGATATGTTCGAGAAAAGGTTGTTGTTTGGTGAGTTCGACGACCAGAGGTTTGTAGCCGGATCGATACCGAGGTTTGGCGGCTGCATGTACGTATCCCAGGCCTCCTTTTTGGAAGTCAGTATGTAGTTGTTCGCTAACCACAGGGAAAGGATCCTTGACTCACCCAGTCTAGGTTCATCTGGCCACCAAAATCTGTCAATATGCCGCTAAATGAGTTTGGAGCATTCGTCGCACTTTGCGCTCCAAAGATCCCGCCAAACGGCTGGTCTTGTCCCATACTATTGGCAAAATAACTCTCGAGTCCACCGCCCATGTTTCCCTGCTGCTGATTCACATTCTGTGTCTGTGGATTTGGTGACACTCCTCCAGACGATAGTAAACCTAGCGTCATCGCTGCATTTTGCTCATCGATGGACCCATTCCCACTGCTACTCGGGAAAGGATACTGTTGGGCCTGCACCGGCGCCGGGCTCTTGCTATACGGTTGTCTCAACTTCTGAAGCAGCACGTCCAGCACTTCGCTGGCTTTGAAAGCTTCCATACTCATGTCCTTCTGCTCTCGCCAGATGTCCCGGCTTCGCTCTAGAGCCCGGAATAGGTCCTCTTTTCGTTGTTCGATGTGGGGCCCGTAGGGTTGGTCGACACTGACACTACCGCGACTTCCGCTCCCACCGCTGATCGACGTGCTCGGCGTGTCTGCATCATCTGCGCCCTCACGGTTGTGGTACAGATCTGTACATAGGATCGTTGCTGCAAGCAGAAAATCGTGTGTTGTGAGGGAATGGACGTAATTCCGCAAACTTCTCATGCGTCCACGATCCCCAGTTTCCCGGTACTGTATGTCCTGGAAGCTCAAAAGAGTCATCGCGGAGTCGAGACAGGTTCGTCGGGAATGCAGATATCTTGCATTTGTTTTGGCTGCTTTTAGGAACCGGCGATGTAGTACACACAGAGATTTATGATAAACACTTGCCAGGCTAAAGCGAGCCATGATCAGCGAGATTGGAGCAAGGGTTTGCTCGGACATTGGACGCAATCTGAGGTGCTCTGGGATGCTAGTATAAATGTCCCTAAGCCCTCGATCAATCTTCAAAATTTCATCGTACGGCTTTCGTGTTACGCCATTCACCTCTTCCATCACTCGTCCGAAGCCAAATGCGAGTCGGGCTTTGGCGATCATGTAGGAGACTGGGGTGGCTTCGGAGGGTGGGCGAGCAGGTGGCAATGAGGTGCAGTCTTCATCAAACTCATCGTCATAGATATTGCGTGGAAGTTCGGTATCGGAGTCTCCAAGCCGGATCATGGAAGGCAGAGCGATTTGGAAAGAGAACAAAAGGTCCGACTGGCGTACGAATGTCCAGATGCGACGCCGCATCTCGCCCTGGAATGGAGTGATATTCGGGAAGTACTTCGAATCTCGATGATAGCCCATTCTCATTGCAAGGCGAGCAATCATACCCACAAGTACCCACACGCTTGACTCGGCGTCCCGGTTAGACGTGTATTCGCCATGAAGATGGAATATCAGAGTCTCAATGAGGTAATTATGCGGCTTTGTGTAGTCTGCCAATATGAGGCAATGGGCCATTTGAGTTCGATAGAGAGTGACCAGATCAGTGCATTTCCCTTGGAATTCAGGAGGCTCATCTCCGTCACGTGCCCACGAAAGCATAGCTAGTCGCATCATGGCAAAGAGCATAGCTATCCAAACGATGGAAGTCTGTGAAGGGTCTTGCCAATGTATGTTGTACTGTTTTTGAAACGTTGGACCATGAAGGATATGGGTAGCAGGATCGAAGGTGTTGAAATATCGAGCAATCAGCGTATCGCAAGTATACCGAGACGGAATTTGCGACATGATTTCTTCGCGACTCGGAGGTTTTGTTGCGCCAAATAACAGAGCAGGCCCAGAATCTGCCGTCGTGCCCTTCCTGGTTTTCGCTACCTTCTGCATTTGCTCTTCGTATTGCTTTTTATGCGTCTGGAAATAATTCCGGACTTCTGAGATATCGTTCAACAGCGCAGCCCAATGAGCTTCCCCAATGTAGAATGTCTTCTTGTTGTCGGGGTCGACCTTCATAATTCCGAAGCTCTTTGTAACCTTATCCGTGTCACTTTCCTCGCCTTGTCCATACTCCTGAATACCATCCAACATTTGAGACTCTTCTAAATCAGCATCAAGATTTTGGCCTAGTGACCCGCTGCTCATACTCTCGGCTCCTGCAGACATTGCCGCGGCAGCAGCTGTGGGCCCGGCAGATTGTGAACCATTCGTCATCAACGAAAGAACCAAGCCTTCAAGCCGGTCGATGCGATTCTGCATGTCATCCGGCGATGCGCTTGACACCGAGTGACTATGGCTTCCCTTCTTGCGAGTGGCAGGCGAGGCATAGGAACAAGAGCTGCTATCCCCACGCTTGATGCAATTATCGCAGGCTGGGGAAGCGCGATTACATTTCAGCCTAGAATCCCGTTAGTAGTGAGAAGAAGTACAGGGAGCGCAGATCTTACTTCCGGTGCCTGCAAGGCGCGCAGGAGAGAGGAACACGATTCCGCTTGCGGACCACTCTGAAATTTTGATCGGGAGAATGACCCGAATGAGAAGAAGTAGTAGATGGCGGTGTTGGAGTCATCATGAAGGGAGGGAGGAGTTCGTCGTTTTAAGAAAGAGTCGAGGTACGTCTCGAGTAGTTAATCTCTTGTGCCGACGACGCAATCGCCAGTGCGAAGGCCAGCCTTGCAGTTCGACTTGAATCTTTTTGGTGTGTCGCTCAGGCTTTTCTAGATCGGGTGGCCCAATGCGATGGCTGATTTCGGGCTGAGATTATGTAGTAGCCTAGCCGGATGTCCAGACCGTCTGCGCAGCTCGATCCTGACCTTTGCTCTTCAATCCAGCCAGTGCACTGGCAATTGTTCTCGTGACACCTCTTGTAACCCAACCGAACTTGATCGTGTAGACGAATGTAGCCACGTGTGCGATAGACTGTGCAACGAGGACGGCGATGAAGATGTTGATCAGACTTCAAGGAGGAAAGTTTGCGCCGTTGTCGTGGGGTTCAACAAGAGCTTCGCCTCCCGATGATTTCGCACCGACTTGATTTGCGTATCCAATTGCCGACTCCTCACAATTCCGAATCCTTAATTGGGTGCTCTCCTTTCAGATAGATCTCTCCGTTGCGAAACTTGCGTGGAAGGCGTCGGTAGTACAGTACAAGCAATGTGCCCAGCGTGACGGCACGGTAGGGCGACAAAGATTGAGGGTCAGGCTTACGACGTCGACTGCTTGCCGTTAAGGCGATCATTCAAAATCGAGGACGGCGGTTTGTAGGGCAGATCAATCGGCGCATCATAGCAGGTATGAGGAGTTGACGCACTGCCAAGCTTATGTTATGCGGAAACTTCGTCAGCGCGCCTTAAAATGCCTCGAATGGCACCCGTCAAGGCCGTTTCCAGATAAGCCAAAAATTAAGCCGACACACTATGGGGGAGCTAGTTCAGTGTAGATCTGCCAGTGACTCATCTGAGCAATTGGCCGTATGGTCCAATAAAACGCCCACAACGGCCGCCAAAGGATTGCTGGTCATGCGGCTTTAGGCGCGGTAAGTCCGGGGTGACGTAGGAGGGGAAGACTTTCATATGCTATACAAGTCTCATTTCACATTCTTCTGCATCGTTTCTAACGCACATAAACAGGTTGAGTCACTGACCCACGCATGCTACCTTTGCTTCGTCATCATAAGGCTCAAAGGCCTCAAAGAACGCCCACAATTCCCATGTCGATCGACGGAGGCACTCTCAAAAGTCCCAGAAGCTTCCTCCCTCCTTCTTCCCGCCCGTTTGTTCTGAAGCGTGGTTGTCAAATCCCCAGTGAGTTTCCTGTCCCTTCCGTAACCCTTTAGCTCCAACAGGTTTCTTCACCTGTTCTGGAGATTCATCGTATGTGTCCCAGTGAGCGGCCATCATACTCACTGCCTTTTGGTGATTCTCGCCTGAAGGCTTGTTTTCCTTGTTGATTTTGCCATCCGTTGTTGGGGAGGAATCAGCCATGGTCCAGTGGGTGTCAAAGTCAGGTCTTCGACCGACGTTGTTCGTGACATTTTTCAGTGGCTCATTCTCCTTCTGCGCTTTAGCTGTGGGCAAATCCTCTTCGTACACGTTGTTTTCATACAGGCCGAGTCCATCGTTGTGCTGTGAACCTTTTGGTCTACTGGTAGGACGTCTGTTGTCCGCTGGCGTACCATCATCCTGAAGTTCGAAATGTACTTGAGAGTCTGGTCTGGGTTTCACAACCGGCGGGTGCTTGCCCGGGGTTTCAGCCTTCTCGCCTTCGTCATCGCTCCAGCCAAAGTTGCGGACATCCTGGCCACGGATCTTTGTGCGAACCTTCTCGGGAGTCACAAAGTCTTCGAAGCCCTGCGAGCGAATCACCAGGAGTTAGTCTGTTGCTTTCTCATGTACAATAAAGAATCGATTCAAAAAACCACGGATCTGGGCGCTATTGGAAAACGAGGAAGATGCTTACCCATTGAGAAGCGTGCTTATCAGTCTTGGCCCGCATTGGTACAGCATTTGCGGCAGGAATAGGAGCTCCGACATGCTGAAATTGGTCTTTTTCATCCGTGTTACCAAGGTCGAAGTGGTTGTATTTCGCAGGGTTCGACTTGTAAAGGACTGGAGATTCTAAGCTTGGTTCGGGATCGAAAAGGCGGGATGGTTGATAGTTCTGTCCGCCAGTCCCCTTAGCCTTAGGCGCTATTACTGGTTGCATATTCTCCTTCTTAGGGGATGCGGGTTTGCCTGGCGCGGGCTCATTATCTTCATGACCGGCTGCGAATAGCTCACTCATTTCACGTGGAGGCGGTCTAGCTGACGCCCTTGGAGCGATGACAACTGGTTGAGGTCCTCTTTGGCTAGAATCGGTCTTCTCTGGTCCGAAAAGGTCGAGGCTTGCGTATGGATCCTTGATGTGTTTCTTGCTTGGCGATGTGCTCCGAGAGGTTTTGACCACTTCGTCTATTTCGCGACCGCGCGTCGTTGGGGCAGGAGGTAGCTGCGTGTTTGGAGTAGTGGACGATGCTGACGATATCAGACGAGCCTGGTCTCTGCCGTCGCAGATTGGCCAATTGTTTCCACGTGAACCGATCACGCCGACTTGTTTCAGCAGTGCTCCTTGATCCCAGCAGAGACGGATATTGTGGATTTTGTTGTCTTGATCGAAATGAACAATGTGGATCTGCAAGAACCATTAGATGGCCCTGTCATGAAGCTCGTTCGGGGAGATGATCAGGCGAAGGTTTCGTCAATTCTTCACCAGGTCCGATTGACTCACCACAGGGAATGTCACGACCTTGTCGGTAACAAAGTTCTCCAATCCTGGCAAGTATGCTCCCCCGCCTGAGATGAACTCAAGCGTCGTTTCTACATCGAGTGACAGAGCTGAGGCTCCTTCGACTGCGCCAATCACCTTTTCTGCCCTCTTCTTGACGACAGACTTGTTCTGTGTTTGCAGATGGGTTGTGATAGGTTCTGCTCTGTTGACTGTGGTAAGGGTGGTAACGTAGTTTAGAGAGGCGGTCTCAGCAAGATTCTCGGCATTTGGAGAACCTAGAAATCTCTCGTAGGTTGCTCGAAGGGACATCTTGGAAGCCTATGTGCAGCTTCTAGGAGCTCCGTAAGACTTTTCGTTTGTTTGTGGATGAAAGTGATTTGGCGGGGTTGTTTGGAAGAGTTGTAAACAAATGGGAAAGGAATCGGAGGTTGGCAAGAAATTCTGGAACACAACAAGGAAAGACGTGACCGGATGGTTGCAGGAGACACGTTGGCACCAGGATAACACGCGCGATCCTTGCAACTTATGGATATTTTGCATTTGTTTCACCTTGCGATAGCTGTTGGCCCTGGTGGATGCATGAGGCAATCTCCAAGGCATGTTCCTGGTTGCTGCCACTACGGGGCCTTTAACCGTGAACCGTCGCCCACGCCAATGCAGGGTGCCAACCCCACGATCTACGCCGTTGTTTTGGGTATAATGCGTTCATTGGTAGAAAATGCACGTATCAGGAGCTGTAAATCATCCAGACCAAAATGGTTTACAGAAACTCTCAATTATGGAGATTCTCCAACACGATCCCCATGATCTGCCCAAGGTCCAAAGCTCAGCACTGTCACTTTCCTGTGTCTCCTATCGCTGCTGTCCGCCCTCCCTATCTGGATCTTTGATGGCTGCCCCACACCAGCAGCCTGCGCCTCTAGTTGGGTATCCTCCAGAAAGTAAGGCCTTTTATAGTGTGGAGGCGGCATGTTCTGGTAGCAATCTATACCGTTCCTACTATCCACTTTTCCTTATTGCTGCAGGACTCGGTAGTAAAATATTTGAGCGTATGTCCATTAAGTGAGATTCTGGTTCTGCTGGTTCATTGGGGTCTGTGGTAGCAGCGGTCAGCGTACGTGGGACGGAGCCCTTTGTATCCTACACCTACCCAAACCAGACCCCCGACATTTTGCCAATGGCATAGATTGCGCCGACGTCGCTTCTCATTCCGATGATCTGCAGACGGACCGCAGAGCCTTTCTCAATGACATCGGCTTGACCATTCGAGTATTGCGGAGGGGTAGCGTCAGGGTTGAAGGTCATGTCAGGTGGAATATGCTGCAAGCACATTAGCCATTGGCTGGCTTCCAGTCGTTGAATCACATACAGTCTGGGAGACAAATACGGTCAAAGGTCCTGCTTCGCAAAAGACTCCTTGTGGCTTGACTCCAGTCACCATACAGTCGATCTAGAAACCAAGCAAAACCCTTGTCAGACCGGATACTTTGGCCAGTAATCAGAGAAAGTTCCTACCGTTTCACCCTTGAAGGGTTTCCACAGAATCGCGCGATAAAGGATCACAAATGTAGCTTCTCCAGATCCTGGCATGACCTTGCCGGGCGAGATGTTGTAGATATCCATAATACAAACGACGTAGTATTCGCCGTTGCAGCTGCCTTCCATATCGGCATAGAGCTGGTCTTTCAGTCTATCATGGACATTATTCCCGAAGAAGGAAGGGTGAATGTTGATCTCGCGTTCAAGGTATCGCAGGAAAAACATGATGAATGAGCTTCACCAAAGGAACTTCGGATGCTGGACGAAGCTCCGTCTGGTCGGAGCGTGTCTCGAAGACGGGTCTGGCAGGTTGCGTGGCTCAGTGCATAAAGAGAGCAGGAACGTGCAATCTTGGCTTGCTTCTGTAGTGATCGCAAAACGGGCGACGTTGCAGGGAGCTTCGCAAACCCAGTAGAGGCCAGCTGTACTGTTAGGACTTCAGTTTAGTCGGTGAAGACCTACCTGTTCTTAAAGGTCATCGCCTCGACATGTGATGAGCCAGTTGTGCGAGAGGCATCAAGTCTTTTTGACAGCCCATTAATCTACACCAAACTACGAAATACGCAACAAAACGAAGGGCTGGACCGCGGTCTTGGCGTCAATTTGTTCGTTGGCCACAAGCCGAGCCTGCTTTTCCCGCGATGATCACATCTTCATGGCCAGATCCTATCGACAGGGTTCACACGACATATATGTATCCACGACCCCTCTGATGTCCGGGACATTGTCCAGACCTTAGACAGTGCTCGCAACAACATGTCGCTCAATCTGGAAAAGCAGTTGCGCTTTGTAAGGCATCCCGGATTCAAGTTCACCAAAAGGTATGAACTGACATGTGCCAAATAGTATGGAGCATATCACCACAATCCAGTATACCTACACCTACTCTGAAGATACAGAAGCGCCTGCTAATTACCCTCTAAGGTCAATGTGGCCATCCACATGATATGCGTCCTCCCCATCCTCGTAACATCTATCCTCCTTGTACGCTCGCACGCCCCACTAACCTGCCTCCTCATTACCCCCCCCAACTAACGCTCCGT